>OLQW01001125.1_pt1 | contig 13057 bp, 10 predicted proteins | sample 1672901 | NCBI WGS metagenome assembly OLQW01 (sample SAMEA3136735, study PRJEB25190) | human gut metagenome | reverse complement strand
TAAAGATACTTCCTCACGGCCCGCCAAAGACTTGGGGGGAACCCTGCGGCGCACGAGTAAAACGACGCCGCGGAGTTATGACAACCGCGCCAGCGGAGACCTGTTATGTTCCCATCGTCAGGGTTGCGTGGCAAATGTGACGAGAATTGAGTCATATTGAAATAGGAAGCGACTGCTCTTTTGGGTGGCCGCTTTCTATTCAAAATCAGATACCATGCGCTGGCAGTTTCGGCTGCCAGCGTATTCATGTGATTTTGAAAGCACGATGATAACCTTGACAGATTGGAGGGAATATAGTCTATGGAAAAGCTCATTACACGAAAAGAAGCTGCTGAAATCTTAGGAATCAGCATAGCAACGCTGGATGCCGCCCGTAACAACGGCTTGATCTCTTATGTGCAGTATGTTCAGAATGGCTGTGTGTATTTTACTGCGGCAGGTCTCCAGGAGTATATCGCAAAATGCACGCACAGAGCAAAACCAGTTGAGAGAAGCGCAACTTACCGTAAACCTCGAAGCGGAAGATCGTGAGCCGGTCCGTATCCTTGATGGAATCAGAGAGGTCTGATAAAACAAAGGTACAGCGCTGGAGATTATTCTTAGGAGGTGGAGGAATTGGCAAATAGAAAAATAATACTTCCTCAATATGGCACAGTCATGAAAAGAGGTGTCCTATATTATAGGACCAGAATCAAAGACGCGAATGGTAAGCTCGTAGCTATCTACGCAAAAACACCTGAAGAACTATACAACAAAGAAACGCTTGCGTTGGAACAGATTGAGAATGCTACTTTTCATCGGAAAACGCCCACAGTTGCAGAGTATTGTGAAAAGTGGCTGCTGATGCAGTCGGTTCATGTACGAGCTACTACTTTGACGGATTACACCTCAAAGGTCAGGCGGCATATTATAGCGGAATTGGGAGATAAACGGATGGGAGAGGTTAGTCTGGATGATATTCAACTTGCCCTTGTTCCGGTTTCCAAGAAATCTGCATCGGTTTATAAATCTGTGGTGATCCTTTACAAGTCTATCTTTCGCGCAGCGATGGAAAGCAGGATCATTGACCATAACCCAACGATTTATCTGACAACAAAAGGTGGCGGTGTTCCTCAAGAGGAGCGTCAGGCTTTGACAGATGAACAGGTGGAGCGACTTTTGGATGCTATCCGAGATTTGCCGCCTTATGTCTTTGTCATGATCGGTTTGTATGCGGGTCTGCGCCGGGAAGAAATTCTTGCTCTGCAATGGGATTCAGTATATCTGGATACGGATACTCCATATCTGACGGTAAGGCGGGCATGGCATACAGAACACAACAGACCGGTGATTTCGGATGAATTGAAAACCAAGGCTGCGGAGAGAAATATCCCCCTTCCTGTTTGCTTGGCTGAGTGTTTGAAAGCAGCAAAGGAAACTTCGACTTCGGAGTACGTGGTTTCAAACCGGGATGGCGAACCGCTGTCCTACACGCAGTTTAAGCGACTTTGGCAGTATATTGTTACGAGGACGGTCAAGGAGCGGAGCTATTATCGGTATGAAGATGGAAAAAGAGTAAAGCATACTGTCACACCTGTCTTGGGAGAAAAGGCTGCTCATAACGGAAAAGTGGTTTACAGTCTGGACTTTGAAGTAACACCCCATCAGCTGCGGCATACTTACATTACCAATCTCATTCATGCATCGGTAGATCCCAAAACGGTTCAATACCTGGCAGGCCATGAAAGCAGCAAGATTACCATGGACATTTATGCAAAGGTTAAGTACAACAGACCAGATGAGCTGGTCAGATCAATGAACTGTGCGTTTGCAAGCTGGGATGCAGCACAGTAATAACAAATAGGAAATGAAGAAGGAGCGAGGCAAGGATGTCTCGCTCTTTGTTTTACCTCAGCCGTATCTTTGATTAAATCGGGGCTTTCTGATAAAAAGAGAGTGTAGATACGGAGACTACACATTATCAAGAAAGGACGATCAAAGATGGCAAAAAAGAAAACACAGATTCCGAAGTACGGGACCATTACATTGAAAGGAATCCAGTATTACAGAACCAGGATTACGGATGCAGATGGCAAAGAGTTGAGTTTGTATGCCGCAACTTGTGAAGAATTGTATGAGAAGCAGTTAGAGGCCCGGAAGCAGGTGGAAGAAATTATCTTTCACCGGCAGCACCCGACAGTAGCCGAGTATGGCGAGAAGTGGCTGCTGATGCAGTCGGCAAAGGTGTCTGCGTCTACACTCAGAGGTTATACGAGGGATATGACAAACTATATCATCAAACCTCTGGGAGAGATGTATATGGAAGAAGTGACTGCTGACGATATTCGGCTGGCGCTTGTTCCATTGTCAAAGAAATCGGAAGGCTTATACAATAAGGTCAATATGCTACTCAAGTGCATTTTTTATGCGGCAGAGAGAAACCAAATTCTTGAACACAATCCCTGTGCGGGAATATCCGGTAAAGGCGGAAAACCGACAAAAAAGAAGGAGGCATTGACAGATCAGCAGGTAGCCGTGCTTCTGGATACAGTCAAGGGACTTCCTCCATATTTGTTTATTATGCTCGGTTTGTATTCCGGTCTGCGTCGGGAAGAAATTCTTGCACTGCAATGGGATTGTGTATTTCTGGACGAGGATACACCTTATCTATCGGTGAGGCGGGCATGGCGTACAGAGCATAACAGACCCGTGATTTCTACGGTGCTAAAGACTCCGGCGGCAAAAAGGGATATTCCGATACCGAAGTGTTTGGTGGATTGTCTGAGAGAAACGAAAGAAAATTCCATATCAGATTATGTGATTGCTGACAGCAAAGGGGAGCCGCTGGCTGCTTCGCAGTTTCAAAGAGTGTGGCAGTATGTCGTTGTCCGCTCCACTAAGCCCCGGAACTATTATAAGTATGTGAATGGGCAGAGCATCAAATACACGGTTACCCCAACGCTGGGCATGACCCAGAAAAATCAACCCAAAATCAGATATACGCTGGACTTTGATGTAACCCCGCATCAGCTGCGGCACACTTACATTACCAATCTTCTCTATGCTGGTGTTGATCCAAAGACCGTCCAATACCTTGCCGGACACGAAAACAGCAAAACAACTATGGACATCTATGCAAAAGTGAAGTACAATAAACCAGAGGAGCTGTTTGGGGTAGTAAATGGTGCGTTTCATCAGGCTATTGCTGAATGAAAAAATGCCGTTTTTTATGGTCCGCACACCGGATAACTGAGAGGCAGAAAGCCGGAAAATCCCGGAGTATCAAGGGAAAACAGCTCAAAAACTCGCGCAATACGGTCTGAAGGCTGCACGTCGTGCACCCCAGTTCAGCAAGCGCTGATTTACCCCGTATCGCAAACCTGGCAGTTCTGCTTCGGCAGAACTGCTTTTTTGTTGCTCTTTTTCCTGCTGAACTGGGAGGCACGACGACCGGAACGGCAGGCCGGACCGTGTGCAAGTCTTGTACCGCCCACCACAAAAAATCCCCAGACCGAATGGCCTGGGGATCATGGTGGAGCATTCTCCACAGCAGTCGAACACGAACCGTTTATTCCAGATACTGTGGCAGATTCCACGAACCACGGAGAATACGGTGAATCTCCACGGTTCTGGCATAGTCGTTGACCTGATAAAATACAAGATACTGGTCAACGACCATTTTGCGATATACCGGGTCAAGAGGATAGATTTCACACATCTTCGGGTTATCGCCCAGTTTTGTGATTTTATCCCGCATCTCTTTCAGCACCCGGCTGGCGGTTTTGGGATAAAATCCCGAAAGATACCGGGCGATATCGTTCAGGTCCTGCACGGCAAGGGGCAGATATTTGATTTTATACGTCATACTGTTCATGGAGCGTCTCCCATACACTTTCGTGGTCTGCCCACTGCGTGCTGGGGTCAGCCGCCTGCTGTTTTGCCTTGGTGAGTGCCTCGGCAACATAGCGCTGGTGCAGGAACTCCTCGTACTTGGCATAGTCCTCAATGTTGATGAGAACGGATTCCCCACGGCCATGATTTGTGATGATCACATGGTCGTGGTCTTTGAGCATATCCGAAATTTCAGCGTAATGGTTGCGTAAATCGCGCGAAGGACGAACAAATGTCTGCATCATGGAAAAACACCTCCTGTCAGAGATATTGTATCACAAGATGACTACAACTACAATGGCAATGACGGAGCAAGAACCGTCCCGTGGCCACAAATTTTCAATTCTTGAAAATGTTGTGCCCTTCCGGGACTGCACTTCTGCAACGCGCCCACGTTTTGAAGTAGCCCTTGTCGGGGCAAAGCCCCTCCATCTTGCTTGCGCAAGACCGGGCTGCCACTCAAACGCCCCACTGGGGCGTTCGTTGCTTCGCAAACGCGGTCTTGTTGGGGCGTGCCTGCCCCAAACCCTGCTGAAAACGCGTGCGACAAGCTGAGAGTTCGTCATCTCCTGATTCAAATCCGTTTTTGGGGGCTATTTCACGATTTCAGAAACAGACGGTGCAGGGACTTGGCAAACCCGCCGTGATTGCGCTATAATGGAGCCGTAATAATTCCACAAAGGTGTGGTAAGGGAGGTGCGGTCATGATCCGGGTGGCGATCGTAGAGGATGACGCGGAGGTACAGGGGGTATTGCAGGAGTATGTCCGGCGGTATACCCGGCAGTACGGGACAGAATTTGAAGTAACGCTCTTTGCGGACGGGGTGGACATTCTGGACGACTACCGCGCGGTCTACGATATTATTTTTCTGGATGTGGAGATGAAACATCTGGACGGCATGACCACGGCAGAGCGCATCCGGCAGATGGATGCAGAGGTGATCCTGATCTTCATCACCAACATGGCGCAGTATGCCATCCGGGGTTACTCGGTGGGAGCGCTGGACTATGTGCTGAAGCCGGTGCCCTACTTCGCCTTTTCGCAGCAGCTGCTCAAGGCGGTTTCCCGGTTGGAAAAACGGGCAAAGCGCTACCTGACCGTGCCGGTGGAGGGCGGGCTGCGCCGACTGGATACCGCAAGTATCTATTATCTGGAAAGCGAGGGGCACCGGGTGCATTTTTACACCGACGAGGGCGATTTTTCTGCCCCGGGTGCGCTCAAGACCTTTGAAGAAAAGCTGGCTGCCTGCCCCTTTGCCCGGTGCAACAGCGGCTATCTTGTCAATCTGGCACAGGTGCGGGAGCTGCGGCAGAGCACCGTGCAGGTGGGCCCCTGCGAGCTGCAGGTCAGCCGCCCCAAGCGTAAGGCCTTTCTTGCGGCACTGACCGACTACATCGGAGGTGAGGGTTCATGACTGCGCTGCCGGACATCCCCCGGCTGTACACCGCCCTTGCCGAGTGCCTGGCGGTGCTGCTGTTTACCCCGGGGCTGGTGGCCCGGTTCTCCCGGAGGGCCACGGTGGCCATTACCCTGGTGTGGGCGGTGGTGCTGTCAGCCTTTTTGGGGCTGACAGGCAATGTGCCGGGGCCTTTTTGGATCCCCTGCATGGTTGCGGCCATTGGCCTCTCCTACCTATATTTGTGGGGCACCTGGAGCATCACCCTGCTGGAGGCCGGGTATCACTGTGCCCGGGCCTTTATCGTGGCAGAGTTTGCCGCCAGCATCGAGTGGCAGTTCCACTGCTACCTCTGGCCCAGCCGGAGCCCGGTCCATCCCTTGTCCCTGGTGCTGCTGGGGGTGATGTATGGGGTGGTGTTCGGGGTCCTCAGTGGGCTCCAGCACAAACTCCCCCAGCCTACAGAGCATCTGCAGATCAGCGGCAGTGCGGCCCTGACAGCGGTGATGCTGGCGCTGACCGCCTTTGCCGTCAGCAACCTGGGCTTTTTGCCGGGCAGCGAGATCAACATGAGCGTCTTTTCCATCCGCACCCTGGTGGATTTTTCCGGGGTGCTGGTGCTGGCAGTGCAGCATGAGCAGCTGCGAGAAAACGCCCTCCACAACGAGCTGGCCGCCATGGATAAGGTGCTGCATCGGCAGTACGAGCAGTACAAGCGCAGCAAGGAGGGGGTCAAGCTCATCAATCGGCGGTACCATGAGCTGAAGCTCCAGCTGGCCATTATCCGGCAGGAACAGGACCAGGCCAAACAGAACGCTGCCCTGGAGGCCATTGAGGAAAACATCCGCCAATACGAGGCGGAGAATAAGACCGGCAACCCGGTACTGGATACCATTCTGACTGCCAAGACCATGGAGTGCCAGCAGGAGAACATCAACATCACCTGCGTGGCCGATGGCCGGATGCTGGGGTTTTTGACCATCCGGGAGCTGTGCACCATCGTGGGGGTGGCCCTGGACAACGCCATTGCCGCCGCCCGGGCCCAGCCGGACCCGGAAAAGCGGCTGGTAAAGGTGGCGGTGTACGCCCAGGGGGGCTTTGTGATGCTGCGGTTCGAGCACTACACCGAGACACCGCCGGAGCTGGGCCCCGACGGCCTGCCGCTCCAGGACCCGGACCTGAAAAGCCTCCGCACCGCCGCCCAGCAGCATGGGGGCAGCATGACCCTCCATTGGGAGAACAATTGGTGCACCCTGCGGATCCTGTTCCCCCTGCCCGAAAACAAATGATCGGCCCTAGAAAGCATCTGCGCCCTTCCCACCCTGGCCCCAAGGCCCGGCGGAGGGGCTGCAGGTGCTTTTTTCACCTTCTGGCACCCTGCACAAAAACCTGTGGGTTTTATTTGTGCACAAGCACAATAAAAATTGAAACCATTTTGAAACTTTTGCAAATCGTGCATCAGAAACGACAATTTATGAAGAAATTGAAAATTTTCGTTGCGCTTCTGATATCATAAAATCAAGCTGGCAGGGGCGTACCCTCTGCCCATGTACCACCCAAACGAAGGAACTAAGGAGGAGAAAATTATGTTGTCCATCAATATGGATGACGTCATCAAGGTTCTCAACTCGATCAAATCGCAGTTGATCGGCTTTGGTGTCGTGGCAGTTCTGCTGATCGCAGTCATGATCGCTTGCCGCAAGCAGAGCAAGGCCAAAAAGTATATGATCCGCTGGCAGGCAGGCCTGGGCCTGGTGCTGGCACTGGCCATTACCGTAAACCTGATCCTTACCGGCCCCATGTACACCATGGCGACCCTGGCCACCGGCGGCGGTAAGGTCAGCGAGGAGAACGTGGCCACCGCTACCCAGCTGTGCGAGAACATTGCCGATGAGGGCATCGTCCTGCTGGATAACGACGGCACCCTGCCCATGGCCAAGAACAGCAAGCTGAACGTTTTTGGCTGGGCTTCCACCAACCCCTGCTACGGCGGCACCGGTTCCGGTGCTCTGTCCGACGCTTACCCCACCGTCACCCTGCTGGAGGGCCTGAAGAACGCCGGCTTTGAGCTGAATACCGAGCTCTCCGACTTCTACACGTCCTACCGTGCTGACCGCCCGGTGGTGGGGATGTTCTCTCAGGACTGGACCCTGCCGGAGCCGGAGGCTGCACAGTACACCGACGAGATGATGAACAACGCCAAGGCCTTCTCTGATACCGCCATGGTGGTCATCACCCGTGTGGGCGGCGAGGGCGCCGACCTGCCCACCGATGTGTCCCAGGTCACCTACGACGCTGGCCACAGCTACAACGACTTTGAGCCCGGCGACCACTACCTGCAGCTGTCCAAGACCGAGAAGGACATGATCGACCTGGTCTGCAAGAACTTTGACAAGGTCATTGTGGTCTACAACGGTGCCAACGCCATGGAGCTGGGCTGGGTCAAGGACTACAGCCAGATCAAGAGCGTTGTCTGGTGCGCCGGCACCGGCCAGAGCGGCTTCAATGCTCTGGGCTCCATCCTCTGCGGCGATGTGAACCCCTCCGGCCGTACCATTGATACCTTTGTGTACGACCTGACCCAGACCCCCACTGCCAACAACTTTGGCAACTTCAACTACACCAACATGGATGAGTTCAAGGCCAGCTCCTTTGGTGCTGATACCATCCCTGCTTTCGTGAATTATGTGGAAGGCATCTATGTGGGCTACAAGTTCTACGAGACTGCCGCCGCAGAAGGCCTCATCGACTACGACAAGACTGTGGTGTATCCCTTCGGCCGCGGCCTGAGCTACACCACCTTCACCCAGACCCTCAACAGCGTTACCGAGGCTGACGGCACCATCACCGTGGATGTCACCGTCACCAACACCGGCTCTGCTTCCGGCAAGGAAGTGGTGGAGGTCTACTACAATCCTCCCTACACCAACGGCGGCATCGAAAAGGCCACTGCAAACCTCATCGGCTTTGCCAAGACCTCTGAGCTGGCTCCCGGCGCATCCGAGGACGTCACCGTGACCTTCCAGGCCGAGGATATGGCCTCCTACGACACCTACGGCAAGGGCTGCTATGTGCTGGAAAAGGGCGATTACGTCATCAGCATCAACGCCGACTCCCACACCGTCCTGGATTCCAAGACCTACACTGTGGATTCCGACATCGTCTACGACGCTTCCAACAAGCGTGACAGCGATGTGGAGGTGGCCGACAACAAGTTTAGCTTTGCCGAGGGCAATGTGACCTACCTGTCCCGTGCCGATGGCTTTGCCAACTACGCTGAGGCTACTGCCGCTCCTGCCGACTTCGAGCTGCCTGCAGAGGCTAAGGCAACCTTCTACAACAACTCCAACTGGAACCCTGAGGACTTCAACAACGCCGACGATGTGGCCCCCACTACCGGTGCCAAGAACGGCCTGAAGCTGAAGGACATGGTGGGCGTGGACTACAACGACGCCCAGTGGGATACCTTCCTGGATCAGCTCACCGTTGCTGACATGGACAAGCTCATTGCTCTGGGCGGCTACCAGTCTGCGGCTGTGGATTCCATCGGCAAGGTGCAGGCTGTTGACTGCGACGGCCCTGCCTCCATCAACAACAACTTCACCCAGCAGGGCTCCATCGGCTTCCCCTCTGCTGTGATGATCGCAGCTACCTGGAACACTGATCTGGCCCACGACTTTGGTACCTCCATCGGCAAGATGGCTGACGATATGGGCGTTTCCGGCTGGTACGCACCGGCTATGAACATCCACCGCTCCGCCTTTGCAGGCCGTAACTTCGAGTACTACTCTGAGGACGGCGTGCTGTCCGGCGCAATGGCCTCCAACGCTATCATGGGCTCTCAGGAGCAGGGCGTCTACGCCTTCATGAAGCACTTTGCTCTGAACGATCAGGAGACCAACCGCTGCGGTATGCTCTGCACCTGGTCCAACGAGCAGGCCATCCGTGAGATCTACCTGAAGCCCTTTGAGGAGTGCATCAAGGCAGCTGACTGCCACGCCGTCATGTCCTCCTTCAACTACATCGGCAATACCTACGCAGGCAACTGCGACGCTCTGCTGAACAAGGTCCTCCGTGGTGAGTGGGGCTTTGTGGGCATGGTGCTGACCGACTACTACGGCGTCTACGGTTACCAGGATGCTGACCGCCTGATCCGCAACGGCGGCGACTTCTGCCTGGTGAACTACGACACCGAGACCAACCACCTGACCGACACCACCAGTGCCACCGCTCTGGTGTCTGCACGGCAGGCCTGCAAGAACATCCTGTACACCGTGGCAAACTCCCGTGCCTACTACCCCGAGAACCTGAACCCCGGTATGCCCGGTTGGGAAAAGGTCATGATCGGTGTGGACGTTGTTCTGGTGGCTGCTCTGGTGGCCCTGGAAGTCCTGGTGGTCAAAAAGGGTTATGCCAAGCGCAAGGAAGAGGAAGTCAACGCCTGATCCTACCAGGCACTGCACTCTGAAATGACGCAGCACCGGAATTGAACCGATACCAAAAGGCCCGCTGCGTAAAAACAGCGGGCCTTTTGGAGCCTGAGAAAGCAAAGAGGAATATGCCATGAACTATGCAGATATCATCAGCAGTTTGAACCTGGAACAAAAATGTGCGCTGCTCTCGGGCGAGACGGTGTTTACTACCCGGGCTCTGCCGGGCAAGGGCATCCCTGCCATTACCCTGTCCGACGGCCCCAACGGCGTCCGCAAGCAGGCCGGTGCTGCCGACCATCTGGGCCTGAACCCCAGTGTGCCGGCCACCTGCTTCCCCACCTCGGCCACCGTGGCCAACAGCTGGGACCCTGCCCTGGGCCAGGCTGTGGGCCGGGCCATGGGCGAAGAAGCTGCTGCCCAGGGGGTATCGGTGCTGCTGGGCCCCGGCCTGAACATCAAGCGCAGCCCCCTGTGCGGCCGGAACTTTGAGTATTTCTCTGAGGACCCCTATCTGGCCGGCAAAATGGCCGCTGCCTACGTCCGGGGCATCCAGGAAAACGGCATTTCCGCCTGCCCCAAGCACTTTGCGGCCAACAGCCAGGAGCTGCGGCGCATGGCCTCGGATTCCATCCTGGACGAGCGCACCTTCCGGGAGATCTACCTGACGGGCTTTGAGATGGTGGTCAAAGAGGCTAAGCCCAAGACCATCATGTCGGCCTACAACCTGGTCAACGGCACCTACGCCAACGAGAACGCCCACCTGCTGCAGGATATCCTGCGGAAGGACTGGGGCTTTGAGGGGGCTGTGGTCACCGACTGGGGCGGCTCCAACGACCACGCCCTGGGGGTCAAGAACGGCTCCACCCTGGAAATGCCCTGCCCCGGTGACGACTCCATCCGGGAGCTGGTAAAGGCTGTGGAGACCGGCAAGATCACCGAGGCCGACGTGGACGCCCGGCTGGAGGAGCTGTTGGAGCTGGTGTTCACCACCAAGGCAGCGGTGGACGCTGCCCCCAGCAAGTTCGACGCCGCCGCCCACCACGCCCTGGCCCGGCAGGCCGCTGCCCAGAGCATCGTTCTGCTGAAGAACCAGGACAGCCTGCTGCCCCTGACCAAGGGGGAGACGGTGGCGGTCATCGGCGACTTTGCCAAGACCCCCCGGTACCAGGGTGCCGGTTCCAGTGCCGTCAACTCCATCCAGGTGGACTCCTTCCTGGACTGCCTGGCAGAAAGCGGCCTCAACAGCGTGGGCTACGCCCAGGGCTTTGACCGCCAGGGCAAGGCCGACCAGGCCCTGCAGGACGAGGCTGTGCTGCTGGCCAAGAACGCCAAGGTAGTACTGCTGTGCATGGGCCTGGACGAGATCAAGGAGAGCGAGGGCATCGACCGGGCGGATATGCAGCTGGCCCAGAACCAGCTGGATCTGCTGGCTGCCGTGGCCGCTGTAAACCCCAACGTGGTGGTGCTGCTGAGTGCCGGCTCCTCCCTGGAAAGCCAGTGGATCAAGGACTGCAAGGCCCTGGTCTACGGCTGCCTGGGTGGCCAGGCCGGTGCCGGTGCCCTGGTGGAGGTGCTGACCGGAGCCCAGAACCCCAGCGGCAAGCTGGCCGAGACCTGGGCCTGCCGCTACGCCGACACCCCGGCCCGGGAAAACTTTGGGGGCCAGGGCCGCACCGTGGAATACCGGGAGAGCCTGTATGTGGGCTACCGCTACTACGACACCGCCGGGGTGCCCACGGCCTTCCCCTTTGGCTACGGCCTCAGCTACACCAGCTTTGCCTACAGTGACCTGCAGGCCGACGCCCAGGGCGTTACCCTGACGGTCACCAACACCGGCAGCTGTGCCGGTGCCGAGGTGGTGCAGCTGTATGTGGCAAAGCCTGACGCAAAGATCTTCCGCCCTGCCAAGGAGCTGAAGGGCTTTGCCAAGGTGGAGCTGGCTGCCGGGGAAAGCAAGACCATTACCATCCCTCTGGACGACAAGGCCTTCCGCTACTGGAACGTCAAGACCGATCGGTGGGAGGTGGAGGGGGGCAGCTACCAGCTGCTGGTAGGTGCCTCCAGTGCCGACATCCGGCTTACCGCCGTGGTGACGGTGGAGGGCACCAACGCCCCGGACCCCTATGCCGGGCTGGCCCTGCCCCACTACAGGACCGGAGAGGTGGCCCAGGTGCCGGATGCAGAGTACGAGGCCCTGCTGGGCCGTCCCCTGCCGGAAGGCAAGGTCCGCATCGACCGGAACATGACCCTGGGCGAGATGGGCCATGGTCGCAGCCCCCTGGGCTGGATCGCTGCCGCTGTGCTGGGTGCCCTGCTGAACCGCAGCATCAAAAAAGGAAAACCGGACCTGAACATCCTGTTCCAGTACAATATGCCCCTGCGTGCTTTGGCTAAAATGACCAATGGTGCCATCAGCATGGGCATGGTGGACGGCATCGTCATGGAGCTGAAGGGCTTCTGGATCATCGGCATTCTCCGGGTGATCTGGGAGGCTCTGAAGAATGTGGTGCTGAACAGCCGTATGGAAGAACGCCTGAAAAACAGCTGAGAGGAGCCAACCTATGAACTTCTGGAATAACTTTGCGGCCAAGCACCCGGCCGCTGCCAAGTGGGTGCGTGAGGGCGGCCTCTTTGTCATCGTGTCCAACCTCATCACCGTGTTCAAATATCTGCTGCTGCAGTTTTTGCCAAAGGCCTTTGCCAGTCTGCCGGTGGTGGACTTTGGCTGGCCCGGCATCGACATCACCCTGTTTGGGGAGACCTTCAAGTGGAATATCCTGGGCTACGACGCCGCCCACGGCGGCCTGCCCTACTTCTGCGCTTATATGATCGCCATGGTCATTGGGGAGTGCATCAACTTCCCCATCCAGCGCAGCTTTGTGTTCCGCAGCAAGGGCAACCTGGCCAAGCAGATCGGCTGGTATGTGCTGGCCTTCTGCCTCATCACCTGTATCGTCAACTCCATCAACTGCATCTGGGTTGCCGTGGCTGGCCTGCTGGTGCCGGACTTCATCTACAACATCGGCACCACCGTGCTCAACGGCGGAATCTCCATGGTGATCTTCTTCTTTGTGAATAAGATCATCTTCCCGGAGGGCGAAAAAGCCGCCAAATAACAAGCTATCCTCCTTCATTTTCTTCTTTTCATCACAAAGGCTCTCGCTCGTTCTGCGCATACGACAGAACAGGTGAGAGCCTTTGGCTTATAATCATCCTATCGCACAAAAGGCAGGATACCATCGCCACGATGATACCCTGCCTTTACTCATTCCTGCTTACTGTTCTGAGTAGTGCCTCCGCAGGAACTTGTCGGGGCGAGGCCCCTCCATCTTGCTGCGCAAGACCGTTCTGTCGCTT
>OLQW01001120.1_pt1 | contig 13074 bp, 11 predicted proteins | sample 1672901 | NCBI WGS metagenome assembly OLQW01 (sample SAMEA3136735, study PRJEB25190) | human gut metagenome | reverse complement strand
AGTTGCGACCCTCGGCCCGCTGATCCACAATGCTCAGGTCGTGGCCGACCTTGAGGCTAAAGGGGCGGTGACCTGCCCGGATATTGACGCCGTACCTGACGGGTATGAGGTCGTCATCCGCAGTCACGGCGTACCCAGAACGGTCTATGATAAAATAAACACACGCCGCCTGGCGTATCACGATGCTACCTGCCCGTTCGTAGCAAAAATCCATAAAATTGCTATGAGGGCAGACGAAAATCATGCACTTTTGTTGGTTGCTGGCGACGCCAGCCACCCTGAAGTGCAGGGGATTGTCGGCCATACAAAAGGCTCTGTGCGGGTTTTCGCCAATTTGGAGGAGCTGCAAAATTTGCTCCCTGCGCTTTTGCAACAAGAATCCATTTATGTGGTTGCCCAAACGACATTTCGCGTGGAAAGTTGGGAAAACTGCAAGGTTTTTTTAAAAAAAGAGTGTACAAAAGCCAAAATTTTTGATACAATATGTAATGCAACGTGGGCGAGGCAACAGGAAGCGGAAGACCTCAGCCAAAAATGCGATCATATGGTCGTCATTGGTGGTCATCATTCTTCCAATACCCAAAAGCTGTTACAGGTCGCCGCGCGGCATACCACGGCCATCAATGTCGAGACTGCTGATGAACTCGACCCCGCATGGCTCGCCGGTGCTGCGCGTGTGGGCGTGACGGCCGGGGCTTCAACGCCTTCGTCTATAATTGAGGAGGTACTTAACAGTATGAGTGAAGAGATCCGTGACGACATGAGCTTTGAGGAGATGCTCAACGCATCCGAGGCAAAGCCCCTGTACGCAGGCAAGATTGTAAAAGCCAAGGTCATCAGCGTTTCCCCGACGGAGTGCACCGTCGGCATCGATGGTTCCAAGCACACCGGCATTGTGCCCCTGCGCGAGATGAGCCATGATCCCAACGCCAAGATGGAAGACCTTGTTAAAGAGGGCGACGATCTGGATCTGGTGGTTGTCAAGACCAACGATCAGGAGGGTGTTGACACCCTGTCCCGCGTCCGTTTTGAGGCCCAGAAGGGCATGAAGGACGTCTCCGAGGCTGCCGAGAACGGCACCGTTATGGAAGGCGATGTCATGGAAGCCAACAAGGGCGGCGTTGTTGTCAACGTCAAGGGCGTTCGCGTCTTCGTGCCTCGTTCTCAGGCCACCATGCGCCGTGATGAGGACTACACCAAGCTCGTCGGCCAGCATGTTCAGCTGGTCATCACCGAGTGCGCCGGCCGCAAGATCGTCGGCTCCATCAACAAGGTCACTGCCGAGGCCAACAAGGCTAAGCGCGAGGAGTTCTGGGCCAATGTTGAGGTCGGCAAGCAGTATAAGGGCGTTGTCAAGAGCCTGACCTCCTACGGCGCCTTTGTCGATGTGGGCGGCGTTGACGGTCTGTGCCACATCAGCGAGCTGAGCTGGAACCGCATCAAGCATCCCTCCGAGGTCGTCTCCGTTGGCGACACCATCGAGGTGTATGTGAAGGACATCGACACCGAGAACCACAAGGTCTCTCTGGGCTACAAGAAGGCTGAGGACAACCCCTGGGAGCAGCTGAAGAACAACTACCCCATCGGCAGCACCTTCCATGCTCCGGTCGTGTCTCTGACCAAGTTCGGTGCATTCGTCCGCATCCTGCCGGGTGTTGACGGTCTGGTCCACATCAGCGAAATCAGCAATGATCGCGTTGAGAAGGTCTCCGACGCACTGAAGGTCGGCGATATGGTCGATGTGAAGCTGCTGGATGTTGACTTCGACAAGAAGCGCATCAGCCTGTCCATGAAGGCTCTGCTGAACGACGACGCTGAGTAATCAGTCCGTGGTTCGCTGAGTTTCAGACACAATGCGACTACAGCCCCGTTGCCGGGTAACGGCGGCGGGGCTGTTTTTGTTAAACCTCTCAGTCAAAGCCTTGCGGCTTTGCCAGCTCCCCTAATAGGGGAGCCCTTGGCAAAACCGGGAACTTTGGACTGAATGAGGAAGGTTTGACGGTATGATTAACTGGTTAAAGAAGCACTGGGAGGTCATCTCCTACCTGATCTTCGGCGTGCTGACTACCCTGCTGAATATTGTGCTGTACGCCCTGTTCAACAGGCTGTTCGGCTACACCGCCGCCAACAGCTGGGGCAATGTGCTGGACAACATCCTCTGCATCCTGTTTGCCTACGCCACCAACCGGGCGTTCGTCTTCCGCAGCAAGACCAGAGGCAGAGCGATGGCAAAGGAGTTTGGTGCATTTGTCACCTGCCGTCTGGGTACAATGCTGCTGGACACTGCAATTATGCTGGTGCTGGGCAATCTGCTGGCGGCCCAGGGCGCAGCGCTGATGGACGAGCTGATGCAGGGGGTGCTGAGCGTGGTGGCCCACTGGCTTGGCCCGGATACGGCCATACAGATGGCAGCCTCCTATGCAGGCACACCGGCGGGGGTCACGGATGGCTCTGCCGCTATTGCCGTCATCGGCGGTGCAGACGGCCCCACGGCGATCTTCGTTACCAGCCGCTACAATGCGCAGGCACTGTGGGGCCTTGCCGTGAAGATCTTTTCCAATGTACTGGTGATCGTGCTGAACTATGTGTTCAGCAAGCTGATCATCTTTAAAAATCGCAAGTGAGATATTTTCTCCGCCGCAGGCGGAGAAAATATCCAATATAATTTAGGAGGTACGGTTTTATGAAGCGTGGTCTGAAAGGTTTTGCATTTCTGGTCTCCGGTCTGGTGCTGGGCATCATTGGTGCAACGGTCTCTGCAACTGCAATTGCCCTGAGTGCTGTCGGCATGGCAAAGGTGCGCCGTGCCAGCAAGTAAAAAGGAGAAACAAACATGACTCGTGAAGAAATTCTCTCCCATGTCGATCACACCCTGCTGAAGCCAGAGGCCACCTGGCCCCAGATCCAGACCCTGTGTGACGAAGCCATTGCAAACCACACCGCATCCATCTGCATCAACACCTGCTACGTCAAGCAGGCGGTGGAGTATATGGCGGGCCGCATCCCGGTATGCTGCGTGGTAGGCTTCCCTCTGGGTGCCATGGATACCGCCAGCAAGGCGTTTGAGGCCAAGACTGCCATTGAGAATGGTGCCGCCGAGGTGGATATGGTCATCAACATCGGCCGCCTGAAGAACAAGGAGTACGATGCCGTGCGCGAGGACATCCGCGCCGTGAAGCAGGCGGTGGGCGACAAGATCCTGAAGGTCATCATCGAGACCTGCCTGCTGACCGACGAGGAAAAGGAAAAGATGTGCGATATCGTCTGCGAGGCAGGCGCGGACTACATCAAGACCAGCACCGGCTTCTCCACCGCAGGCGCAAACTTCCACGATGTGGAGCTGATGGTCAAGGGCGTGCATGGCCGCTGCAAGGTCAAGGCTGCCGGCGGCATTTCTACCGTGGAGGACATGGAGACCTTCCTTGCGCTGGGTGCTGACCGTCTGGGCACCTCCCGCGCTGTCAAAATTCTGAACGGCGAGCAGGCAAAGGGCTATTGATCTTTCTGCGAAAAAATGCAATTATAAATAATATTTCCGCAGAACAGAACCAGAGCGCACGCGAAGGCTGTTCTGGATCGTCTGGTTTTCCCAAGGGCCGCTGCACAAATTGCTGTGCAGCGGCCCTTTTTGATGCCAAGCCTTGCAAGCAGGACGCGGCAGGGTATATAATACAGATAGATACTGTATAAAACAGGGGCTGTCTGCCTTGTGGGATAAGGCGGGCAGGGGAGGAAATGCAATGAATATACCCGAGATCCTTGTGGCCAATGGCACAGGGGCGGTGCTGGTATGCTTTCTGTTTCTGCTGCGGGTGCGCGGCGAGAGTAAAAACAGTGTTGGAAGTGAGCTGTTCTGCCGGATGCTGGTGGTGACTCTGCTGGCACAGGCGACAGAGACGATCAGCTTTCTGCTGGACGGCGTGCCCGGCGCGGCAAGCCGGTTCTGGCTGTACCTCATGAACACCGTCTGCACCGGCGCTGCCGTGAGCGTGGGCTTTGCGTGGTGTTTGTATGTGGACTTCCGGGTCTACCGCAGCACCGGACGCCTGCGCAGAAGGCATCTGTTTCTGGGCGCGCCGCTGCTGGCTGTTCTGGCGCTGCTGGCGGCGAACCTTTTCGGCACAGGATGGATCTTTACCATCTCCGCGGACAACGTTTACCATCGCGGTCCGCTGAACAGTTTGCTTTACCTGCTGCTGTTCGGCTATTATGCCGAGAGCGTGTGGCAGGTGCATAAGGCCAAGCGCGATGGCGTTACGGTGGAGTTTTTCTCGGTGTACTACTTTGTGATCACCTGTGCGGTGGGCACGGTGCTGCAGGGTGCGTTCTACGGTATGGCCTTCGGCTGGCTGTCGGTGGCCATCGCCTTTGTGTTTGTGGACAGTCAGCTCCGCAGTCTGCGCAGCTATATCGACGAGCTGTCCGGCCTGTTTGGCCGCAAGTACATGAACTACTGTCTGGAGCGCATCCACGCCACGCAGGAAAAGGATATTTACGGCATCATGATGGACGTGAACTGCTTCAAGGAGATCAACGACACCTATGGTCATGGTGCGGGCGACCGCGCCATTCAGGAGATCGGTCACATCCTGTCCGGGGCGCTGGTGGCAAACTCGGTAGCCATCCGCATAAGCGGCGATGAGTTCATGGTGCTGATCCGGCACGGCTCGGAGGAGATCCTGAATAAGATCTGTGCCGCCATCGAGCAGCGGGTGCAGCGCTATAACGCCGCCGCCCCGGCGGGCAGCTTTCAGCTGTCTTTCTCCACCGGTGTGGCAAAGTATGAGGGCGGCAGCGTGGAGAAATTTCTGGCGGAACTGGACGAGCGGATGTATGCGGAAAAGCGCGCCTTCCACGCCGCCCGGAACGGCCATGCCGTACCGGAGCAGGGGAATGCTCCATCAATTTCAGAATAATGTCTAAAAAGAGTGATACTCTTCTTGACAATCTGACGAAGCAATGATAGAATACTGAACGTACCAACTGAATACCGACTTATCAAGAGCGGCTGAGGGGACAGGCCCTGTGAAGCCCGACAACCTGCGCGTGAGCGCAAGGTGCCAAATCCTGCGGGAAACCGAGAGATAAGAGTGCAACGCTCAGAGCTTTCGGGCTCTGGGCGCTTTTATTTTTCGCGCAAAAAAGCTTGAACGGAATGTTGGAGCAAGAAATACACACCCTGCTGTAAAAACTTTAGGAGGCAAAACAAATGGCAAGACACCTGTTTACTTCTGAGTCCGTCACCGAAGGACATCCCGACAAGATCTGCGACCAGATTTCGGATGCCATTCTGGACGAAATTCTGACCCACGACCCCGATGCCCGTGTGGCCTGCGAGACCTGTGCATCCACCGGCCTTGTGCACATCATGGGCGAGATCACCACCAACTGCTATGTGGATTTCCAGAAGGTCGTCCGCGAGGTGGTGGCAGATATCGGCTACACTCGCGCAAAGTTCGGCTTTGATGCCGACACCTGTGCCGTCATCTCCAACATCGACGGCCAGAGCCCCGACATCGCACTGGGCACCAACGATCAGGTGGGCGGTGCAGGCGATCAGGGCATGATGTTCGGCTATGCCTGCGATGAGACCCCGGAGCTGATGCCTATGCCCATCAGTCTGGCTCACAAGCTGGCAAAGCGCCTGACCGAGGTGCGCAAGAACGGCGAGATGGACTATCTGCGTCCGGATGGCAAGAGCCAGGTCACTGTGGAATACGATGAGAACAACAAGCCCGTGCGTGTGGATGCTGTGGTCATTTCCAGCCAGCACAGCGAGAGCGTGAGCATGGAGCAGCTGCGCGCTGACGTGATGGAAAAGGTCATCAAGGCCACCATCCCCGCCGAGCTGCTGGACGAGAACACCAAGTACTACATCAACCCCACCGGCCGCTTCGTTGTGGGCGGCCCGCAGGGTGACACCGGCCTGACCGGCCGCAAGATCATCGTGGACACCTACGGCGGCTATGCCCGTCACGGCGGCGGTGCCTTCTCCGGCAAGGACCCCAGCAAGGTGGACCGCAGCGCAGCCTATGCGACCCGCTGGGTGGCAAAGAACATCGTGGCTGCAGGTCTTGCCAAGCAGTGCGAGGTGCAGGTGGCCTACGCCATCGGCGTGGCAAAGCCTGTGTCCATCATGGTGGATACCTTTGGCACCGGCACCGTGGCCGATGAGAAGATCGAGCAGGCAGTGGAGAAGGTCTTTGACCTGACCCCCGCCGCCATCATCCGTGACCTCGGCCTGCGGAAGCCCATCTACCGCAAGCTGGCCGCCTACGGCCACATGGGCCGCGAGGATCTGGGCGTGAAGTGGGAGAACACCGACCGCGTGGATGCCCTGAAGGCTGCGGTCGCTGCCTTGTAAGCGGAACACAAAGCACCTGTCGCAATCATATAAAATAAGAAGGCATCTGCAACGATCGCTTCTGAGCTTCTGAAGCTCAGCAAATTTGTTGCAGATGCCTTTGTTTTTGCGGCTCTGCCGGGGAGGGCGAACGAGCGAAAACAGCAGCATCTCCGCTGCCCGGCACACTGCATTTTTATCTCCCGGAAGAGCGATCCCGGCAGACTGCTCAGACAAAGAAAAGTCTTACTTTTCCACGAAAATCGGCCGAAATTTGCGAAATGGCAAAGAATCGGCTGTCTTTTTGTCGAAAACACACATTCTCTTTGAGAAAAAAGAAAAACAGCTGTGCAAGGCGCAGAAAATCCTGACATGAAACAAATTGATATGGCAGAATCGACGAAATGTGATAAAATAAAACCAGATATGCGCTCTTGTGTGCATGATACGGATCGTAAACAGCAATAAGGAGTTATGACTATGTCTATTGAAATTTCCCCGAAGTCGTTCTTTGAGCAGCCCAGCGTGGCAGATATGCGGCTGATCTCCTGCCCCGGTGCAGAGGAACTGACCGGCCTGATCGACAAGCATCTGGTCCGCTGGGCCAAGGCTGCCGGAATTGACAAAGAGACCTTCATTATTCCTTGCGACTGCCCCCGCTTCCAGAGTGGCGATGCCAAGGGTCTGGTGAAGGAGTCGGTGCGCGGCGACGATATCTTCATCGTGGTCGATCCCGGCAACTACAGTGTGACCTACAAGCTGTTCAACTACGAGAACCACATGTCTCCGGACGATCACTTCGCCAACCTGAAGCGCCTGATCCAGGCAGTGGCCGGCAAGGCACACCGTGTGTCGGTTATTATGCCCAGCCTGTACGGTGGCCGTCAGCATCGCCGTGTGGTGCGCGAAAGTCTGGACTGCGCTGTGGCCCTGCAGGAGCTGCAGACCATGGGTGTGCGCAACATCATCACCTTTGATGCTCATGACCCCCGCGTGCAGAACGCTGTGCCGCTGATGAGCTTTGATAACGCAATGCCCACCTATCAGGTGCTGAAGAGCCTGCTGAAGAAGGACCCGGACCTGTCCTTTGATAAGAGCAAGTTTACCGTGGTCAGCCCGGACGAGGGCGCGATGAACCGCAATATGTACTTCTCCAGCGTGCTGGGCTGCAATCTGGGCATGTTCTACAAGCGCCGCGACTACACCCGCGTGGTGAATGGCCGCAACCCCATCGTTGCCCACGAGTATCTGGGCGAGAGCGTGGAAGGCAAGACCGTCTTTATCGCAGACGATATCATTGCTTCCGGCGAGAGCATGCTGGAGGTCGCCAGCAACCTGAAGGAGCGCGGCGCTGCCAACATCATCGCCAACGCCACCTTCCCCCTGTTCACCAGCGGTCTGGAGAAGTTCGACAAGGCTGTGGCCGAGGGCAAGCTGACCTATGTTGTGGGCACCAACCTGACCTACCGGATGCCTGAGCTGCTCACCCGCGACTGGTATGTGGATGTGGATGTTTCCAAGTACGCTGCCTACTTTGTGGTGGCTCTGAACCACGACATGTCTGTTTCCAGCATCATCGATCCGCTGAAGAAGATCGAGAATCTGCTGGCAAGCCGCAAGTAAGTTTAATACGAAAAAGGCTCTGCATCCTTGCGATGCAGAGCCTTTTTCGTATCACAAATCAAATAAAACGATCATAATTCGTCTCCATGGCTGCGCAGATACCGAACCAGCATGGGCAGCTCGTAGAGCAGCATGACGACCCAGCCCACCGCATAGCTGTAAGGCAGAGCTTCGATCTCCATTTTCCACACCAGCACGAACACCGCAGCTGCCGCCACACGGAACACCATGTTGAAGGTGCTGGACACCAGCGTGACCTTCAGATCGCCAATGCCGCGGAAGAAGCCCTGAATGCCATTGGTGGCTGCGGGCATCAGGTAGAACAGGGAAACCGTGCGCAGGAAGCGCACGCCCAGATGGACGACCTCCGGGTCGGTGACGAACAGCTTCATGATAAAGGGCGCACCGGAAAAGCATACAACGGCGATCAGCACGCCGTAAGCGGCCTCGATGCGCATACCGCAGTGGAAGCCCTGCTTCACACGGTCGTGCTTGCCGGCACCCCGGTTCTGTGCCATGAGGGTGGTCATGGCGTGGCCGATGTTCTGCTGCGGGGTATAGGCAAAGTCGTCAATGCGGGAAGCAGCAGTAAAGGCAGCCATAGCGTTGACACCCATGGTGTTCACGATGGCCTGCACCGCGATCTTGCCAAGCTGCACGGTGGCTTGCTGCATGGCGCTGGCCCAGCCGTAGCTGACCGTTTTGCGCAGCAGCTTGCCATCAAACACCAGCCAGCGCCTGCCCAGCTGCAGGATGGGCACCTTCCAGCGGATGTACAGTACGCACAGCACGCAGCACAGTGCTTCGCTGACCACGGTGGAAAGGGCGCAGCCGTTGCTGCCCCAGTTCAGCACCTGCACAAAGAACAGGTCGCCGCCGATGTTCAGCACAGAGCTGATCATCAGGAAATACAGGGCACTCTTGCTGTCGCCCAGTGCACGCATGGTGGCGGCAAGGAAGTTATAGAAGAAGGTGAAGATCAGGCCTGCAAACACGATGCGCAGGTAGCTGACCGCAATGGGCAGGATATCGGCGGGCACCTGCATCAGCTGCAGCAGGGGCGTGGCCAGAATGACGCACAGCGCCGAGAATGCCAGCGAGAACACGGTGCCTGCAATGGCGGTGGTGGACACCTGACGCTCCATCAGCTGGGTATCACCGGCACCGAATGCGGTACTGACCAGAATGCCGGCACCCAGACACATGCCGTTGATAAACAGGATGGCCAGAGTCATGAGCGGGTTGGAGGTGCCGACGGCGGCAAGAGCTTCCTCGCCCACGAACTTGCCCACGATGATGCTGTCGGCGGCGTTGTAGGTGAGCTGGAACAGGTTGCCAAGTACCAGCGGAATGGTAAAACGGATCAGGAGCGGTGTAATGGCTCCCTTTGTCATGTCGTTTGTCATGGGAACGCTATGATCTCTCCTTATAATGTGTTTACGATCTGCCGTCCGGGCAGGATGGCAAGGGCAGAGCGGCTGGCACCTACATGGATGAGCTGTGCAGCCGCCTGCAAAATGGCACCGGATGCCACCGAAGCCGGGATGGCATCGGTGCGCAGCACCTTTTGCGCGGCCCGCTGCGCGTCGGTGGTGTTCACCGCCACCACGTTGTCCACCACATAGGCGTTGAAGTTTTCCGGCACAAAGCCGTAGCCCAGATCGCTGATGCCGTGGTGGCCGGTCAGGCCGCCGCCCAGCGCCTGCGATTCGTAAGGCTCCACGGCGGCGATGCGCACATCGTTCGTCCATGCCTTGATGGTCTCGCCCACGCCGGTCACGGTGCCGCCGCTGCCCACGCCGATCACGATAGCGTCAACAGCGCTTTTGCCCTCCCGCGCGATGCTCTGCACAATGGCAGGGCCGGTAACGCGGCGGTGGTACTCCGGGTTATCATCGTTGGCAAGCCAGTCCATGTAGTACCAGCCGTTGGCGGCGGCGGTCTGTGCCGCCAGACGGCGGGCACCGTTCACACCGCTGCGGGCCGGGCTGTGGCGGATCTGCGCACCCAGCCGCAGCAGGGTCTCCTGCCGCAGGGCGGGGGCATCTTCCGGCATCACCAGAACCACCGGGTGACCGGCGGTCAGGCCCGCCAGCGTGAGCGCAGCGGCAAACGGGCCGGAGGCCGCTTCAATGATGGGCTGACCGGAGATCAGCTTCTTTTTTTCAATGGCAAGGGCCAGCATCCCTTCGGCAAGGCCGTCCCGGGCCGTGCCGGTGGGGCCTGCAAAGTCCAGATAGGCATACAGCCGTCCCTTCAGCCCGCAGGCGGCAGCATAGCCGCGCAGCTCCACGATGGGGCAGGCACTGAGCGTCTGGTAAAAATTGGGGTAGATCGGCACGAAGACCCTCCTTTCATGGGATACAACAATATTATCCTAACGCAAAAGGACTGCGCGCGTCAAGATGCGTTTTAGCAAAAACGGCGAATTTTTGGCGGATTTTCTGGAAAAATCTCCGAAAGGCTCTTGACAGGATGCGGTGCATCTGCTATACTTCATCCGTAAAGCAAATGAACTTTACATCACTTCTCGAGAGTACAGGCACAAAACCGGGGGATCAGAGGATGGCAAAAGATCTGGAAATGGGCTATCTGCTGGACTTTTACGGCGAGGTGCTCACCGAGAAACAGCGCGAAATGCTGCGCCAGTATTACAACGACGACCTTTCGCTGAGCGAGATCGGCGAGAACTTCGGCATCACCCGTCAGGGTGCGCGGGATGCCATCAAGCATGGCGAGAACGCGCTGAAGGAGCTGGAGGAAAAGGTCGGCTTTGCGGCGCGTTACCGCCGCGTGCAGCAGAAGCTGGAAGAGCTGGAGCAAATGGTGATCGATGCACGGTTCGAGTGCACCGGCCCGCAGGGCCTGACCACCACCGAGTACGAACACCAGCTGACCAAAATGTTAAAGCTCATCCGCTCCATCGACGAAGCAAACGAGAGCTGAAACCTGTGAAAGGAGCACCGTACAATGGCATTTGAATCCCTTACCGACCGCCTTGCCGGTGTGTTCAAAAAGCTGCGCGGTCACGGCAAGCTGACCGAGGCAGATATCAAGGCCGCGATGCGTGAGGTGCGCATGGCCCTGCTGGAAGCCGATGTCAACTATAAGGTTGCCAAGGACTTCTGTGCAAAGGTGTCCGAGCGCGCTATGGGTCAGGAGGTCATGGAAAGCCTGACCCCGGCACAGCAGGTGGTCAAGATCGTCAACGAAGAGCTGGTTGCCCTGATGGGCGGCAGCGAAGCGGCCCGCCTGAACATCAAGAACAAGGGCCAGACGATCATCATGCTCTGCGGCCTGCAGGGCAACGGTAAAACCACCCACGCCGCAAAGCTGGCAAAGTACTTTATCAAACAGGGCCGCCGCCCCATGCTGGTGGCCTGCGATATTTACCGCCCTGCGGCCATCGATCAGCTGCAGGTGGTGGGCAAACAGGCGGGCGCACCGGTGTTCACGCTGCCGGGCGCAAAGCCGCCGGAAATTGCAAAGAAGGCGCTGGCACACGCCAAGGATTACGGCAATGATATCGTGATCCTGGATACCGCCGGCCGTCTGCAGATTGACGATGTGCTCATGCAGGAGCTGGTGGATATCAAGGAAGCCGTTCCTGTGGACGAGACCCTGCTGGTGGTGGATGCCATGGCCGGTCAGGACGCTGTGAACGTTGCCAAGACCTTTAACGAGAAGGTAGGCATCGACGGCATCATCCTCACCAAGACCGATGGCGATACCCGCGGCGGTGCGGCACTTTCGGTGCTGGCCGTCACCGGGAAGCCCATCAAGTTTCAGGGCACCGGCGAAAAGCTGGACGATCTGGATGTGTTCCACCCGGACCGCATGGCAAGCCGCATCCTTGGCATGGGCGATGTGCTGAGCCTGATCGAGCGCGCGCAGGAGACGGCCGACGAAAAGGCAGCCGAAGAGACCGCCAAGCGGATGATGGAGAACAAGTTCGACATGAACGACATGCTGGACCAGTTCGCACAGATCCGCAAGATGGGCGGTGCAGGCGCGATGCTGAGCATGCTGCCCGGCGGAAGCGGCATCGATCCCAGTCAGGTCGATGAAAAGGCGTTCGACCGCATCGAGGCCATGATCTATTCCATGACCAAGGAAGAACGCGAGAAGCCCTCCATCATCAACCCAAAGCGCAAGCGCCGCATTGCAGCAGGCAGCGGTACCACCGTGGCCGACGTGAACAAGCTGCTCAAGCAGTTTGAAATGATGCAGAAGATGATGAAGCAGTTCAAGAAAAGCCCCAAGGGCTTTGCCCGCCGTCTGGGCGGCATGATGGGCAACCCCAATGCCTTCCGCGGACTGAAATAATTTTTGTGATACAACCCCCTTGCGGGTTTGTACAATATAATCAACATGCGCCCGCAAGGGCCGCACAAAACAATTTTTGGAGGATATTTACCATGGCAGTTAAGATTCGTCTGCGCCGCGTTGGCGCCAAGAAGGCTCCCTTCTATCGTGTTGTTGTTGCTGACAGCCGCTTCCCCCGTGACGGCCGTTTCATCGAAGAGATCGGCACCTACGATCCCAACAAGGAGCCTTCCGAGATCAAGATCGACGCTGATCGCGCCCGCGAGTGGATCAAGACCGGTGCCCAGCCCACCGATACCGTTCGCGCCCTGCTGAAGAAGGTCGACGTTCTGTAAGGCAGGGGCACCATGAAGGAACTGCTGCTCTACATCGCCAGGAGCCTTGTGGACCATCCCGACCAGGTCACTGTGAACGAGGTGGAAAACGGCGACGAGCTGACGCTGGAGCTGCGCGTGGCCCCCGAGGATATGGGTAAGGTCATCGGCCGTCAGGGCCGCATCGCCAAGGAGATCCGCACCCTGATCCGCTCCGTGGCCCAGCGCACCGGTCAGCGTGTCTCCGTCGAGATCGTCGACTAGACAGTTATGGCGCAGGGAGATCCTGCGCCATTGTCTTACCCCGGAGGAAAGGAGAATCCCCATGAAAGAACAGTATCTGGAGGTCGGAAAGATCACCAACGTCCACGGCATTATGGGCGAGGTGCGGGTACAGCCGGACGGCCAGGACCCTGCCTTCCTGACCCAGTTCCAGACGTTCTATTTGGACGGGGCCCCCGTCACCCC
>OLQW01001106.1_pt1 | contig 13188 bp, 9 predicted proteins | sample 1672901 | NCBI WGS metagenome assembly OLQW01 (sample SAMEA3136735, study PRJEB25190) | human gut metagenome | reverse complement strand
CCGCGGAAACGGCCGTGTGAGCTTCCAGAACTTCCAGGTGATCCCTTACCCGGAGACGCTGAACGTTGATCTGGACGGCATCCGCCAAACCTTCAAAACCGAGGTCGAAGAGTATGAACTATTTTCTGCTAAAGCTGGCGTTTGATACGGCAGTCCACTTCGGCGGTTCCGACTCGGCGGTCGGCTCCCAGTCCTCTGCCCTGACCCTGCGCGCCGACACGATCTTTTCGGCCCTGTGCCACACGGCGCTGGAAGTGTACGGCGAGCCCGCACTGGAGGAGCTTCTCGTCTCTGCCGATGCGGACGCCCTGCGCATCAGCGATGCCATGCCTTGGCGGGGAGATACCTTTTACCTACCCAAGCCGATCGCCGCATCCACATCCCCTGCCGAGCTTTCCACCGTTGAGCGCAAGGCGGTCAAAAAGCTTGCCTGGATCCCGGCCTCCAAATTCGACCGCTACACCGCCAGCCTGCACAGCGGCACCTACCCGCTGGACGAGCTGGACCAGAGCTTTGGCCAGGCCTACGAGCAGACCAAGGCCAGCGTGACCGACGGTGCCGACGCCAAGCCGTACTTTGTCGGCCTGTACCGCCTGCACGCAGGCTGCGGCCTGTATGTTCTGTGTGCCTGTGAGGGCAACGACCAGCTCAAGATGCTGAAGGAGCTCTTTACCCTTCTGGGCCTGAGCGGGATCGGCGGCCGCACCAGCGCCGGTTACGGCCGGTTCCATCTGGACGGCGAGCCCATCTGCCTGAACACCGCCGAGGACGCATCCTTGCGCTGGATGCTGCAGGCGCTGGAGCGCGGCACCGCGCCCTACCTGCTGCTGACCAGCAGTCTGCCTACCGGGGAGGAGATGGACGCCGCATTGGAAGGTGCGGCGTTCCAGCTGGCCCGGCGCGGCGGCTTTGCCTCCACCGAATGGGTGGAGACCCCCGTCAAGAAGCAGACCCAGTATTTTCTCACCGCCGGTTCCGTGCTGCAGCACACCTATCAGGGTGAGCTCTGCGATGTTGGCATCGGGGTCCCGCATCCGGTTTACCGCTATTCCAAACCGCTGTTTATGGGGGTGACACTATGATCCAGCAGGATCACCTGCAGGTCTTTGATCTGACGCTGAAAACGCAGTCTCCTTTGTTCGTTGGCAGCGGCCGTAAGATCGGCAAACGGGAATACATCTATTCCCTGAACCAGGGCTGCGTCAAGATCCTCAACATGGAACTGTTTTTTGACTACATGCTCCGGCACGATCTGGTGCGGCAATTCGAGAAGTTCATGCTCAGCTCCAACAGTAGTCTGCTGGACTTCTGGACCAGAGACTGTCATCTTGCAGAAGATTGGCTGGAACACCCGAAGCTGATGGGCGACAAGCCGCTGGTGCAGTATCGCCTGGCCGTGACCGAGGATGTTGCCGGTTACAACGGCACCAAAGAGATCCATCAATTTCAGCGCGACGCCTACGGCCGCGCCTATATTCCCGGCAGCAGCCTGAAAGGCGCGCTGCGCACGGCGTGGCTGGTGCATTTGCTGCTGCACGAGACGCCGGCCCCCGGCAAAAAACGTACTCTGGAAGCGTTTGAGGTCAACCACGATTACGTATTCCCGGAGGGCAGCTATGCCAACAAGCTGCGATCCGGTGCTGCCGCCGACGACATCCTGGACAGCATTTTCCGTGGTGTTCAGGTCTCCGACAGCGCCCCCATCGACAACGACAAGCTGATCCTGACCGGGCGCACCCTGATCTCGCCCCTTTCCGCTGCCCGGGTCGAGGACTTTGACGGCGACGCCAAGGATCTGCCCCTCTATCAGGAGTGCGTGCGTCCGGGCGAGACCATCCGCTTCCGGCTGACGCTGGACCAGAGCATTCTCAACCGGTATGCCCATCCCATTACAAAGGATGCCCTGCTGGAAGCCATCGCCGAGTTCAGCCGCTTTTATCAGGATGCCTTCCTGTCGCACTTCCCGCAGGGCCATCCCGTTGCAAACATTCCGGACACCCCACACCTCATCCTTGGCGGCGGCACCGGCTTCCTCTCCAAAACGGTCGGTTACCCTTACCTGAAGGACGATTATGCCGCCGCCCTGAAATGGACCCAGCGCATTCTGCAGACCCAGCACGGTCGTCATGAGGCAGACATCAGCCTTGGCGTTTCGCCGCACCGTGCGCGGTACGTCACCTATGCAGGCAAACGCTACCCGGCCGGGTTCTGCGAGGTGAACATTCTATGATCGAGCAGCTGCAGTTCTCTCTGCGCACAGCAGAGACCCCACGTCTGCCCTCTGCATGGGCCTACCGCATTTATGGCTGGCTGATGGCACAGCTTCCCGCCGATACCGCCGCTCGGCTCCATGAGCAGGGCGAGCACCCGCTGTCGCAGTCCCTGTGCTTTGACGCTGCTGCGCAGACCTCGGTGTGGACGCTGAATCTTCTGGACGAAGCCCTCGCCGCACAGGTGCGGCCGCTGCTTGCGGGCTGCACCACGCTGGAACTGCACGGCGCGCCCCTGCAGATGGAGCCGCTGGGCAGCCGCTCGGTGGAAAACGGCCTGCAGCTTCTGCTGGCTGCGCGGGAGGAGCCTGCCAGCCGGACAAGGCTGTGGTTCCGCACCCCCTGCGCCTTCAAGCAGGCGGGACGCTACGCCATCTACCCGCAGGAATTCCTGCTGCTGCAGAGCCTTGTGCTGCACTGGAACACCGCCTTTCCGGATTGCCAGCTGAGCGACCCGGACGCGCTGGACGCCATCCTGCGCGGTCTGCACATCCTGGATTACAACCTGCACACCGTCTCCTATCCCATCAAGAACACCCGCATCCCGGGCTTTGTGGGCAGCGCTGTTGTGGAGGCCCGGCTGGCCCTGCCGCTGTTGGAGCTCTGGAACGCCCTGCTCTCCTTTGCACCCTACGGCGGCATCGGGATCAAAACCACCCTTGGCATGGGCGGCGTATCGGTGGAGCCGCTGGCCCCGCCGCAGAGGTCTCTGTGAGCGCAGGCGCTCACACCTTTTCCGCATTCTTCCCGCAAGGGGACGAAAGTGTTGAGAATGTCCCTTTCGACTTTACCCATCTTTGACCGTCCTGGAACGGTCCTCCCCGCAAGGGGACAGCAAAAACGCTGTCCGTGCAGGAATGTAGACCTGCATCGGGCGGCGTTGCTTTTTCCCGAACATCAGACAACGATTTTTCCATGAAAAACGCCCTTTTCTGCCGCCATTGCGCGAAACAGAAAAGGGCATTTTCGTTTGTCCCCTTGCGGGGGTGTTGGATAAAATCAGTTTCAGGTGTACTTTGCGACTGGAAGGTTGCAGGTCCGTCCCCTTGCAGGGTATGGGGCAATCGCTCCTGCGTAAAGTATAGCACGCATTCGGCCAAAAGAAAAGTGATTTTTCAAATCCCGCTGCTCCTGCAGCATACACCCCTGTAGACATTCCTATCGGGTGGGACCCTCGCACTAATCAAAAGCCCCACCGGGGCTTTTGTTGCGCCGCTTCGCGTCGCCGCTCATTTTCAAATCCCGCTGTGAAGACGAAAAAAGACCAGTACACGAATGTGTTACGACTTCTCCCTGGGTAGACTTTCCTACTGGTTGGGACCCGCGGGCTAAACAAAGCCATGCTATGGCTTTGTTTACGGCATTTCATGCCGCCGCCCTGTTCAAATTCCGGCTCCGACAAACAAAAAAGCAGACACACAAACGTGTGTCTGCTTTTTTTGGTCGGAGCAGCGGGATTTGAACCCACGGCCTCCTCGTCCCGAACGAGGCGCGCTACCAACTGCGCTATGCCCCGAAAATACCGCAGCCGGAAGGCGACTGCGGTTTTCTGGTTGGGGATGAGAGAATCGAACTCCCACAAGTAGAGTCAGAGTCTACCGCACTACCACTATGCAAATCCCCATTATTCAGTTCGTCTGCCGCGCCGTGCGCTGCTGACAAGGGATATTATACTCAAAAGGCCCGCGCTTGTCAACCATTTTTTTATTTTTTCTGCAAAAGTTTTCCCGCTGTTCTCCTGCCCGCAGAAATGCACCGTGGAAGCGTGTAAATTTTCTGCGCTTCTCTTGACAGCGGCCCCCATCCGGAATAATCTTATACTATAAACAGGTAGGTCTCCGGGCAGACTGACTTTGAAAGGCAGAACGCGCGGCGCTGAATACCAAATGAAAGAGGGCTTTTGAATGAAAAAACGTGTTGGAATCCTGACTTCCGGCGGCGACTGTCCGGGTCTGAACGCCACCATCCGCGGCGTAGCAAAAGCACTGTATGCCCGCATGGGCGATAACGTGGAGATCGTTGGCATCCTGAACGGATACAGCGGCCTGATCAACGGCGACTACAAGGAGATGTGCGAGGACGATTTCCGCGGCATCCTGACGCTGGGCGGCACCATTCTGGGCACCAAGCGCACACCTTTTAAGATGATGCGTGTGGTGGAGGACGACAACATTGATAAAGTTGCCGCCATGAAAAAGACCTACAAGGAAGCCAAGCTGGACTGCCTGCTGTGCTTGGGCGGCAATGGCACCCACAAAACCGCAAACCTGCTCTCGCAGGAGGGTCTGAACATCATCGGCCTGCCCAAGACCATTGATAACGATATCTATGGTACCGACGTAACCTTCGGCTTCCACACCGCCGTGGACATTGCCACCGATGTGATCGACCGCATCCACACCACCGCAGGCAGCCACAGCCGCGTGATGTGCATTGAGATCATGGGCAACAAGGCAGGCTGGCTGACGCTGTACTCCGGCATTGCAGGTGGTGCAGATATTATTCTGCTGCCGGAACAGCCCTATGATATCGACCGTGTGTGTTCTGCCGTGGAACGCCGCGCAAAGAAGGGTTCCAACTTCTCCATCATCGCTGTGGCCGAGGGTGCCATCAACTGCGAGGAAGCCGGCATGAAACGCAAGGAATGGATGGCAAAGCGCGCCGAGGCAGGCTTTGGCACCACCGCCACCAACCGCATTGCACAGGCCGTGCAGAAAAAAACCGGCATGGAAACCCGTGTGTGCATCCCGGGCCACATGCAGCGCGGCGGCAGCCCCAGCGCCTACGACCGTGTGCTGGCCACCCAGTTCGGCAGCTATGCGGCAAAGCTGGTGGAGATCGAGCGCTACGGCGTGACCGTTGCCATGGTGAACCGCCATGTCACCGAGAACCGTCTGGCCGACATTGCAGGCAAGACCCGCAACGTGCCGGAGAACTGCGACCTGCTCACCGTCGCCCGCCGCATGGGCATCAGTCTGGGTTGATTACCATTTGAATGCTCTCCGCTTTGCTCTGAGCATATTTAGCGGAATAATTATTTTTTATTGGGGATTCCTGAAAATCTGCGGATTTTCAGGAATCCCTTTTTCACCGGAAGGGTCCCAACCGGCAGATGCTTCAAACAAACGGAATGCCGTTTTCCGCTGCACCCCATCCCGTGAAAATGCAGATCCCGGCAGACCACAGTCTGCCGGGATCTGCTCTATTCAGAAATACTGTTTCCGTTGAAGATGGCCAGAGTGCAACGGTGGCCATTCAAAATCGTCTGCCGGACAAATCAAAGGTCCGTCACATCATGCCGGGTGGGCTGGCCTTTTTCAAAGGCAACCGCGCTTTCCAGCACACCGCGCACCATGCTCTCCACATCCTCGTGGGTGTAGAAAGCCGTGTGGTCGGTCAGGATCACATTGGGCATGCTGCGCAGAGCCGCCAGCTCCGGGTTCGGGATCACATCGCCCATGCGATTATAATAGTACAGGCCGTTCTCATTTTCCAGCACGTCCAGGCCCGCCGCGCCAATCTTGCCGCTTTCCAGCCCGGCGATCAGTGCATCGCTGTCGATCAGCTTGCCGCGGGCGGTGTTGATGATGGTCACGCCCGGCTTCATGCTCTCAATTGCTTTGGTGTCGATGAGATGGTGATTTTCCTCCGTAGCGTTGGTGTGCAGAGTGATGACATCGCTTTCCGCCAGCAGGGTCTCCAGCGGCACATACTCGGCGATCTTCTTTACCTCATCGTTGGGGTACAGGTCGTAGGCCAGCAGGCGGCAGCCAAAGCCGGACAGATGCTGCAGCACCGTGCGGCCAATGCGGCCCGTACCGATCACACCCACGGTGCAGGTGGAAATATCGCGGCCGATTTTTCCCTGCAGGGAGTAGTCCTGCGCTTCGCCGCGCTTGAGGATGTGCCCTGCCTTGCGCAGGCTCATCAGCATGAGCATAATGGCAAAGTTTGCAACGCCGTTTGGCGGGTAGTCCACATTAGCCACCTTCATGCCCAGTTCCCGGGCCGTCTCGCGGTCTACGTGGTCATAGCCGATGGAACGGCAGCAGATGGACTTTACGCCCAGCTCGTGAAACCGCTTGACCATGGGCGCGCTCATATCACAGGGCGTTACCGACACGGCATCATAGCCCTTTGCCAGTTCAGCGTTTTCCAGCGTTGGATACTCCTGCGTAGAGCCAAACTCAACGTCCAGCTGCGGTGCCAGCCGCTGCGCGATGCCCAGCTCATCGTAGGGGCGCAGGGTGTAAAAAAAGACTTTTGTTGCCATAAAACTTCCCTCCCGGCTTATTTTGTACCTATTGTAGCACGTTCTGCACAGATGGATGCATTTTATTGCGTGAATTTTGTTCACCTTAAAAATGAGGATTCATCTCTCCATATGAATGCGCGCAAAACAGTTGTAAATTGTCGGAAAAGAGGGTATGATAAAGGAACTGAGAAGTATACATCACTGAAATATAAAAGGAGTGTGCCTTATGCGCGCTTATGAACGGCTTTTGAATTATGTCCGGGTGCATACCACCTCGGACGAAAACTCCGGTACGCACCCTTCCGCTGAACGGGAGTTTGACCTTGCCCGCCAGCTGGTGGATGAGATGAAGGCCCTTGGCATGGAGGATGCCCATGTGGACGAGCACTGCTACGTCTATGGCACCCTGCCTGCCACGCCCGGCTGTGAGGATCAACACGCTCTGGGCCTGATCGCCCACATGGACACTGCCGACGATGCCAGCGGTGAGAATGTGCAGCCCGTTGTGTGGGAAAACTACAACGGCGGCGACGTAACTCTGCCCGCTACCGGCATGGTGATGAAGCCCTCTGTGTTCCCCTTCCTTACTTCCATGAAGGGCGAGACCCTCATCACCTCAGACGGTACCACCCTGCTGGGTGCCGACGATAAGGCCGGTATTGCCGAAATTTTGACCGCTGTTGAGACCATTCAGGAAAAAGGCCTGCCCCACGGCAAGCTGTGTATCGCCTTTACTCCGGATGAAGAGATCGGCGAGGGTGCAGAGCTGTTCGATATTCCGGGCTTCGGTGCCGACTTTGCCTATACGGTGGACGGCGGCGATGCCGGCTCCATTGAGTACGAGAACTTCAACGCCGCTTCCGCCACCGTGACCATCCGCGGCTTCTCGGTGCACCCGGGCACCGCCAAGGACACCATGATCAACGCTTCCAATGTGGCCATGGAGTTCCATCAGGCGCTGCCCATCACCGCCCGCCCCGAAACGACCGAGGGCCGTCAGGGCTTCTACCACCTGTGCCAGATGTACGGCGATGTGACCACCGCAAAGCTGGGCTACATCCTGCGCGACCACGATGCCGCAAAGCTGCAGTTCAAGAAGGACAACATGCTGGATATTGCCGAATTTTTGAACGGAAAGTACGGCGAAGGCACCGTGACCGTGGAGATCAAGGACAGCTACCGCAACATGCTGGAAAAAATCAAGCCGCATTTCCACTTAGTAGAGACCGCCCGCAAGGCCACCCGCATGGCCGGGCTGGAACCGGAGGAAATTCCGGTGCGCGGCGGCACCGACGGTGCTATGCTGAGCTGGAAAGGCCTGCCCTGCCCCAATCTGGGCACCGGCGGCTTCAATTTCCACGGCGTATGCGAGTGCATCACCGCTGAGCGCATGGACCGCTGCACCGAGATCTTGCTGAACATCATAAAGCTGTACGCAGAGTAAATTCTATTTTTCAATATACAAAAAAGTGGGTGCTATTTTCGGATAGCACCCACTTTTGTTATACTCTGACGCTTATCTCTACAACTCCACTCGTGAAAATGCATTTGGAGCAGCCCTGCGGTTGCGTAGCAATGAAAGCCCCAGTGGGGCTTTCAAGCAGGCGAGCGGTCTGCGTTAGCAGATGGAAGGGATTCGCCCTGACAAGCGTCAGGGCTGCGACAAATGCGAAAAATAAAAATCAAATTCCACTGAACATGCCCAGAGTACAACAACGACGACCGCTGCCTGCGGCAGAAGCAGGGAGGAGTTGTTGGGGCCGTGGCCAGCAAGACACGAATGCCGCTCAAGGCATGAAATGGATGCTGGGAGCTGCAACTCTAGGAGGGCATTCAAAATCGTTTAACCAACGTTGATATGCCCCACCGGCATGATCTTCCGTTTGTTGTCGTCCGGCTTTGCCGTCAGGCTCATGGCCAGCGACACCGGGCCGACACGGCCCATGAACATGACCAGCATATACAGGATCTTTGCGCCCCGGTTCAGCTGAGCGGTAACGCCCACCGAAAGGCCAACTGTGCCAAAGGCAGAGCAGGACTCGAAAATAGCGTCAATGACCGACACAGCGTCCGAGGTGTTATAGAACACCACCACAGCCGAGCCAACCGCCGCCAGCGCGCCGAGCACGATAATGGTCAAAGCACGATAAACCGTCTTGGACTCGATGTGGTGCTCTGCGATCACACAGTCGTCGCGGCCCTGAGCCACACTGCGGATCGTCAGGATGATGACGGCGAACGTAGTCACCTTCACGCCGCCGCCGGTGGAACCGGGTGCCGCACCAATGAACTGCAACGCGCTCATCAGCAGTTTGGTGATGGGGCCGCAGGCCGCAAGGTCGATGGTATTCATGCCCGCAGTACGAGTGGACACCGACTGGAACAGTGCCGCCATCAGCTTGCCGGGCACAGAGAGCCCGCCCATGCTGGCAGGATTGTCCCACTCCATCAGCGCGATGAGCGCCGCGCCGCCGAGCCACAGGATCACCGAGAAGCTCAGCACCACCTTGGCCTGCAGGGAAAGCCGGTGCTTTTTGCGGTATTGACCGATCTCCACCCATACCATGAAGCCCAGACCGCCGGAAATGATCATGAACATCACAACGGCCTGAACATAGTAATTGTTCACATAGGGTGCCAGTGAGGAATACTGGCCGAACCGGCCAAACAGATCAAAGCCCGCGTTACAGAAAGCCGAGATGGCCGTGAACACGCTCACCCAGATGCCTTCCAGCCCGAACTGCGGCACAAAGGCGAACAGCAGCAGCACAATGCCAATGCCTTCAAACAGGCCAGCCAGTCCCACCACGATCTTCAGCACGTCCTTGGCCTGCGCATATCCGTCCGCTGAGACGCTTTCTCCCAGCAGCCGCAGATCGCGGAAGCCCATGCGCCGCCGCATAGCCAGCGCGAAGAAGCTGGTGAGGGTGACCAACCCCAGACCACCCACCTGAATGAGCAGCAGGATCACCGCCTGCCCAAAGTAGGTGAACTGGGTCCAGGTATCCCGCACGATCAGACCAGTAACGCAGGTAGCGCTTGTGGCGGTGAACATGGCATCCAGTACATCCAGCCGCCCATGCTTGCTGGCAACAGGCAGGCTGAGCAGAAAGGTGCCCAGCGCGATCACGATGACAAAGCTCACACAGATGATCTGCGTAGGCGTATACATCCCCTTGCGCTTGCCCGCCGGGCGGTAAAACAGCTTTTTCCCTTTTGCCTTTTCCATAAGTTCCTCCGCACGCGGCAAAGCCTGCCGCGGCTATTTTCATTTCCTCTATAGCATACACCATTTTGCCCTCCGGTTCAACTTGATTTTATCCGCAAAATGCTGTATTATAATAGGGCATTCGTCTCCGTAGCTCAGATGGATAGAGCGCAAGCCTCCTAAGAATTCGGTCAACCTGATACCTTGGGGGCAGAAGTGATTGCTCTAATCAAAAGCAAGACCGGGAATCGAAGTTTTCTCAACAATTTTTGATGCAACAAGTTTAACACCGTTCCGGTTGCAACGCAGTCGGTCACTTCGGTGTGAAAATCATTCTGCATATTCGTTCCCAAGCACGTTGGATTTCAAAAAATCAACGGTAATACATAATATGCCTCAGTAGCTTAGCTGGATAAAGCGCCTCCCTCCTAAGGAGGAGACCGCAGGTTCGAATCCTGTCTGGGGTATCCCTTTAAGAAAATGCGAAGGTCATTTTTCCATGTGAAAGACGATCTTCGCATTTTTCATTTTGAACCTATCACCAAAATTAGCCAGCTAATGCCATTAGCAGAATTTTCGGTTCCAGCTAATAAAATCAGGCTTCCAGCTAATTGAGGCCAAAATCGCCGTTTTCTATGCTTTATGCAACTTCACAGCATAAGAAAACCTTTTGGACATACAAAAAAGCGCAGAAGGCTTCCTTTGAGAAACACCTTCTGCGCTTTTTTGTTTTTACATTGCGATCCAGCCCAGAGCATTTGCCACAGAGCTGATCAGGATAATGGCCGCAAAGATGGGGCACAGATACTGGATCATGAAGTTGAAGATCTTTTTACGGCGGAAGGGCTTGCCGCCCAGCGTCACCTCTTCTTCGATCTTCTGCACGCCGATCACGCGGGACACCAGCAGGCAGATAGCAATGGCTGCAATGGGCATCATGACAGAGTTGGTGAGGAAATCGAAGAAATCCAGAAACTGCATTCCGAACACCGTCACGCCCGCCAGCGGGCCATAGCCCAGTGCCGAAAGGCTGCCCAGCGCCACCATGATCAGGCCGATCAGTGCCGTTGCGCGCTCGCGGCTCCAGCCCAGCTCGTCCTCAAAGGTGGAGACAGCGCTCTCGGTCAGGGCAATGGAGCTGGTCACGGCTGCAAACAGCACCAGCAAAAAGAACAGGATGCCCACCACATGGCCAAAGCCCATGCTCTCGAACACCTTGGGGATGGTAATGAACATCAGCGCCGGGCCGGCCTGCAGGGTGTCCGGGTCGCCGCCGGAGAAGGAGAACACCGCCGGAATGATCATCAGGCCCGCCATGATGGCAATGGCCGTGTCAAACAGTTCCACGTTCTCGGTGGATTCCTCAATGGAGACATCCTTCTTCATATAGGAGCCAAAGGTGACCAGAATGCCCATAGCGATGGACAGCGAATAGAACATCTGGCCCATGGCCGTGACCACCGTCATCCAGGAAAAGTTTGCCACGTTCGGCACCAGAAAATACTTCACGCCTGCCAACGCGCCCGGGCGCGTGACCGCGTAGCCCGCAATGACCACCGAAAGCACCACCAGCACCGGCATCATCACCTTGGAAACACGCTCCACGCCGTTGCGCACACCGGCAAAGATGATGGCCAGCGTAAAGGCCGTGAAGATCAGAAAGCACACCTCTGCCGACAGTCCGCTGGAAATGAAATTGGAAAAATAACCGTCCTGCGAAAGCTCACTGCCATGGCCGCTGATATACTCCGACAGATAGCGGATGACCCATCCGCCAATGACCGAATAGTACGGCACGATCAGAATGGGAATGACCGCATTGATCCAGCCGCCGAACCGCAGGCCACCCTTTTTGCCAAAAGCTCCAAAGGCACCCACCGGGCTTTTGTGGGTCATGCGGCCCAGTGCCGTTTCGGCCACGATCATCGTGTAGCCAAAGGTGACGGCCAGCACGATGTACACCAGCAGAAAAATGCCGCCGCCGTATTTCGCGGCGAGGTACGGAAACCGCCAGATGTTGCCCAGACCCACCGAAGCGCCTGCGGCCGACAGCACAAAGCCGATCTTGCCGGAAAAGGCGCTGCGCTTTTGTTTTTGCGTATCCATGATTTAATTCCTCTTTTCCTATATTCCTATACACAAGTGGCCTTAGTGTACCATATCTGTCCGTCAAATACAACTGTCCCGCCTGTTTGCGTGCAAAAAACAAACAGCGCCCCGCAAGGGAGCGCTGCCTGTCTTTATAAGAGGTATACGCGTTGAGCTCAGAAGATGCTGTAGCCCAGCAGCTGCGGCAGGGCGGTAGTAAGCGGGCCCCACAGGCTGATGGAGATCAGAACGATCACGTTGTAGATCACGTAGGGCGCTGCGCCCTTGAAGATCTCGATGATGGGCATACGGTTGATCTTGTTGCAGGCGTTCAGGCACATGCCGACCGGCGGAGTGACCAGACCGATGGCCAGACCGGTGATCATCATGGCACCGAACTGCAGCGGCGAGAAGCCGTACTGCACCATGACCGGCAGCAGGATGGGGGTGAGCAGCAGGATGGCCGGGCTGACATCGATGAAGGTGCCGATCATCAGGATCAGCACATCAAAGATCAGTGCAATGGCCCATGCGGGCATGTTCAGGGACATGAAGAAGGCACCCACCGTCTGCGGCACCTTCTGCATGGTCAGCACCCATGTAAAGATGGTGGTAAAGCCGATGATGAGCATGATGGAGGAAGAAGAGATCAGGGTCTTTTTTAAAGCCTCCCAGACACCCTTCCATGTCAGCTCCTTGTAGACGAAGAAGCCCACCAGCATGGAATACAGCACGGCCACACCGGCACTTTCGGAGATGCAGTGCACACGCCGAAGGAAACGCAGATGATGATGAACAGCGGCATGATGAGGGCAGGAATGCCGGAAAGCAGGCTCTTGGCGGCGCGCTTGCCGTCAAACTTGACCTTTTCCGGATGCCAGCCCTTCTTGGCGCTGATGATGTACACCAGCACAAGCTGGGTCAGACCGATCAGGATGCCGGGCACGGCACCTGCCACGAACAGCGCACCCACCGATGCACCGGAGATCATGGAGTAAACGATCATGGGGGTGGAGGGCGGGATGATCATGCCCATGGTAGAGGATGCCACCGTGATACCGGCAGAAGCTTCCGGCGGGTAGCCTTCCTTCTCCATGGCGGGGATCAGGATGGAACCCAGAGCCGAGGTATCGGCCACAGAGGAGCCGGAAATACCGCCAAAGATCATGGAAGCCACGATGTTCACTTCGCCCAGACCGCCGCGGATGGGCCGCAGCAGCTCCATGCAGAAGTTGATGATGCGCTGGGTGATGCCGCCGGTGTTCATCAGTTCGCCAGCCAGCATGAACAGCGGCATAGCGATCATCAGCTCACTGTAGGCATCTTCTCTGCCATATTGGGCGTAGTAGGTGCTTCATGCCTTTGGA
>OLQW01001098.1_pt1 | contig 13234 bp, 10 predicted proteins | sample 1672901 | NCBI WGS metagenome assembly OLQW01 (sample SAMEA3136735, study PRJEB25190) | human gut metagenome | reverse complement strand
TCTGAATAAAAAGATAATTTTATCCTTGCTGGAATAAAAAAGCGGATAAAGTTATCTTTTTATTCATTTTTTTATAGTACCTTTGCACCCGCAATTGGTTCGCTGCCACCTTCTGCCGCCTCAGGCAGGATGAGTGCGTAGTGATTAAAAGGGAATCGGGTGAGAAGCCCGGACAGTCCCGCTGCTGTAAGCGTCTTATTGCGGCAAGCACCATGGTCACTGACATTTTTTCGGGAAGACCGCTTGCCATGAGTTTTGCATCTTTTTATGTTTACATAGAGTGAGATGCGGGGAGGACGCAAGTCAGAAGACCTGCCGTTGCCATCGGAAACAATATGATGAAAGAGTGTCTTTAGGATAAGAGATTCCGATGATTCTATCCAACCCCGTGGGATGGGTTCGCGATGGAGACATTGATACATAATATAAAATATAGAAAGAATGAAGGCATTGAGGAAAATTTGTCTCGGTGGCTTGCTACTGTTGTACGCACAGGTGGGTATGGGGCAAGATTCCATTCGTACCGAGCACTTGCAGGAAGTAAAAGTGAATGCCCGGCAGCACCGGATACTTACGAGCACATCGCCTCTCCAGCTTTTGGACAAAGGGGATATGTTGAAGCTCGGCGTTACGGATATGGCCGATGCCTTGCACCGAATGCCAGGCATCAATCTGCGCGACTATGGCGGGGCTGGAGGAATGAAGACGGTAGCTGTGCGTGGATTCGGAGCGGGACATACGGGAGTGAGTTACGATGGTGTGCTGCTCAGCGAATGTCAGGGCGGAGAAATTGATGTGTCCCGTTATTCGCTCGACCAAGTGCAGACTTTGCAACTCACCATTGGCGACAACGACGACATCTTCATCTCGGCCCGGCAAGCCTCGGTGGCTGTTTTGCTCGCCATCGAGACCATGAGCGAGATTCCCATCGACAGGCAGCCTCACCTCTCTACTCAGTTGCAGATGGGGTCCTTCGGATACGTCTCGCCTTATCTGCGCTATGTGCAGAGATTGTCAGATAGGTTCACCCTCCAGGCGATGGGTGAATATACCTATGCCGACAACGACTATCCCTTCATTTTGCACAACGGTAAATATACCACCCATGAGCGGCGAACCAACAGTAGGATGAACTCGGGACATGGCGAACTGAATATGCACTGGATGATGGGCAGGCGAGCCGATGGCATGAGCCGGAGCCAATTGTGGGCAAAGCTCTATTATTATGACAACGACCGGCAGTTGCCAGGCATCGTGAGATATTACACCAATGTAACTGCCGAGCAGTTGCACGACCGCAACGCCTTTGCCCAGGCGAGATGGCAAGCCAGAAGCCTCGATGACCGTTGGATGCTGAAGGTGCAAGCCAAGATGAACTGGGCGAGCTCTGCCTATCAGGACACGCTCGTGGCAAATCGGCGCAATGATGCTACCTACTGGCAGAGGGAATATTATACTTCGGCAGCACTGATGTGGATGCCGGGGGACGGCTGGGCGGTGGATTACTCTGCCGACTGGATGATGAACTCGCTCAACAGCACTCTCGCCACCGACCTGCGACCTCATCGACATGGCATCCTGCAGTCGCTCTCCGCCCGATATGCGAAGGGAAGATGGGTAGCTCTTGCCAGAATATTGGCTTCGGTTTACCTCAACAGCGTGGGGCGCAAGATAGAGACTCTGCAAGGCAGCGCCAATCCTACCCAAGCAGGACAGGCTGCCAAGGATGCACGCCGGCTTTCGCCATCGCTTTCGCTTTCTTATCGGCTCCTGGGGAATGGTACTGCCAGCGATGAGCTTTATCTCAGGGCTTCGTACAAGGACATCTTCCGGGTTCCTACTTTCAACGAGAACTATTTCTTCCATTATGGAAGTTCAGATCTGAAGCCTGAGAAAACCCGACAGTTGAATGTCGGGCTTACGTGGAAAAAAACTTCTTCTGGAGATGGGGGAAACGGCGAATCCCTACGTTACAAGGGATGGAATATTCAAGCAACGCTGGACGGCTATTGCAATCGGGTGACCGACAAGATTGTGGGCGTTCCTTACAATATGTTTGTTTGGCGTACCGTAAACTTGGCACGGGTTGATGTAGTTGGCGCGGATGCTTCTTTGCGTGGCACTTGGCAGATGGCTCCGGGGCAGCAACTCTCGCTGCAAGGGTCGTATAGCTACCAGCACGTGGTGAATCATACCGACCGCTCGTCCAGATATTATGGCAATCAAGTAGCCTATATCCCTCTGCACTCGGGCAGTATTGCCTTGGGGTGGGAGAATCCCTGGGTGAATGTCTCGCTCCATGGACAGGGAATGAGCAAGCGATGGGCCAACAACGAGCACTATGACGGCACCGAAGTGGATGGTTACTGGGACATGGGGCTGACGCTCTATCGTCAGCTGGACGGACTGAGTCTTTTGGGGAAATCCCTGAGTGGCGTGAAGGTCAGGATGGATGTGAAGAACCTGCTGTCGGAGCAGTATGAACTCGTGGGACATTATCCGATGCCTCGCCGCAGCTGGATGTTAAGCATCGGGTATAACTTCTAGATAGTAACAAATTAGATTCAAATATAAACAGAAAAAGAAAATGAAAAAGTATTTATTAGGTTTGGCGGTGCTCTTGATGGGTACTGCAGTGATGACATCATGTAGCGACGACAACGATGGTCCTGAGACTTATCTCCAGGTGTATAGTACGGGCGCTTACGTCGTGAATTCAGGTAACATGCGTAGCAATATCGAGAGCTCTCTCACTGCCATCGACTATGCTTCAAGCACAGCTACACAGGGCGTGTTCAAGGCTGCTAACGGTCGCTCACTCGGTAATATCGCCAACGACGGCATCGTATATGGCAACAAGATTTATCTCGCCGTTGACAAGGAAAACACCATCGAGGTAATCGACAAGAAAACCAAGCAGAGTATCAAACAAATCAAGACCACAGAGTTGCTGGGCAATGCCGAGGGTGCTGATCCTCGCCATATCATCGCTGATGGTGGCAAGGTTTATTTCACCACATACGGTGGCTATGTAGCAGCTGTGGACACCACAAGTTTTGCTCTTCAGAAGAAGTGGCAGGTGGGCAGCTATCCTGAGGGCTTGGTCTTCGGCAATGGCAATCTCTATGTAGCTAACAGCAACTACGGTCATGGTGGAGGCAACATCTCTTGCATCAATCTTTCCAACGACAATGTAGAGACTAAGAATATCGAGGGTGTGAACAATCCTACCGGCATCTATTATGCTGCAGGTCTTTTGTATGTTCTCGACAATCAGTATTATGATGCTTCTTATAATGCTTATGGCGAGAATACCCTGCGCACCGTGGAATTCGCCCAGGGCACGTCACAGAAGGTGGCAGATGGCAACTATGCTGCATGCGTAACCACAGGTGCTGCAACAACAGCACGTACGAGTGTGGAGGTGGTTCGTCCTTATTTCTTTGTACTCAATACACCTTATGGCGGAACTCCTAGCGTGAGTGTGTTCGTAGCTGGAAGTACACAACCACAGGCGCTGACACTCTCTGAGATGCCTGTGTGCCCATGCGGAATCTTCGTCGACCCATTGAACGGTCATATCTTCGTGCTCTCTTATAGATTGGGAGATAGTGGCTATGCCGATTATAATGGTAACGGCTATGTAGTGGAGTATGACAGCACTGGTCAGAAGCTGCATGAGTATGAGACAGGCGTAGGTTCTTGCGCGATGTTCTTCGACTCAGCCTGCAAGATTTCATACATTGAATAAGATGTCGCGAGACAGATGATTATATAACTAATTCAATCCATGGGGGAAGTATCGTTTCGGTGCTTCCCTTTTTTAATTTCCTGCCTAATGAGAAAAAATAACTAAAAAACGATGCTTTTTCAGAATAAAAGTTGTATATTTGCATTTACAACATCAAAGTGAAGCATTTGTGGTGCTTTTTCATCTTTTTATTTCATCATTAAAAAAGAAAGGATATTTTATGGATGCAACCTATATAGACCTTACCATCCGCCTCTCGCTTGCGCTGGTTCTGGGAGGAGCGATCGGAATAGAGCGTGAATACCGTGCCAAGGAGGCTGGTTTCCGCACTCACTTCCTCGTGGCATTGGGTAGTGCGCTGTTCTGTGTGGTTTCGCAGTTTGGATTCGGAGTGGATCTGAAGGATTCCTCGCGTGTGGCGGCGCAGGTGGTTTCGGGCATCGGATTCCTGGGCGCCGGAACGATTATCTTCCAGAAGAATGTGGTGAGAGGATTGACCACGGCGGCTGGTCTGTGGGTGACGGCGGCCATCGGATTGGCGTGCGGAACCGGCATGTATGTGGCTGCGGCTCTTACCACGGTGATGGTGCTGCTCGGACTGGAGGTGCTGAACTATTGGATTCCGCCGTTGGGAACCACAACCATCGAGCTGAATTTCTCTGCTCCGTCTCGTGAGAGCGTAAAGGAATTTATCAAGCAGATCAAGCAGAAGGGAATGGATGTGCATTCCTACGAACTGAAAGAGCGCCGGTTATCCAAGGAGGAATTCCTGGAGGCGAGCATCGAAGTGAAGGCGAAGAAGGATTTCCATACCCTGGAGATTCTTGACCTGATGAATGATTTCTCCGATGTCACGATTTCGGCGATCAAATAGAAATTTTGACGATCAGATAGAAAAAAATAAAGAGGGTGTGTCATAATCTGAACTTATGACGCACCCTCTTTATTTTTCATATACTGTAAAAAATCTTATCGCCTTTATTATGCTTAGAAGATTCTCGCCAGATAGTCGTAGTGTTCGCCTTCTGCCACGAGTTCACCATGCAGACCGCAGGTTTCGACGATGGATTTCAGTAATGGGAAATCCACGTAGAGCCAGTCGAAGCGGTCGCCCTTTACATCCTTGTAGATCATCTGATAATCCACCTCTCCGTAATAGGCTCCGTTCAGATTGATGTCGAAACTGCCATCCTCATTCTCGTAGATGTATTTCAGGTCAGAGGAATCGATGAGAATCTGACCGCCCGGATTCAGCAATGCCTTCAGGCGCTGGAAGAGGGCAGGGAGATGTTCTATCTTTCCGGCAATTCCTGTTCCGTTCATCAGGAGGAGAATCGTATCGAAACCGCCTTCAAACTGCTTCTGATTCTCTTCTGAATGATTTCCGCTGCTCAGATGCGGGGCGAAGAGATTGATGCATTCCGAATCCTTCACGCCTCTCAGCTTCATCGCTTCGCAGCTCAAGGGCGAAATATCAATCGCCTTTACTGCCAATCCCTTCTTCTGAAGTTCGAGCGTATGGCAACCGCTGCCGGCTCCGATATCTAGCACCCGTCCCTTGGCTAACTGCAAGGCCTTCTGCTCCAGCACCGGCATTTCCCGGAAGCTTCTGAAGAGATGGGTTACTGGCATTTCGTCTTCCTCGAACATCGAAGAGAGCACTCTCAGTCGGGCCGCCTTCCCATGCTTCTGGAAGTCGAGAATGGCTGCGCCCATCGGGTCTTTATCTGCTGATAATATTTCTGTATTCATTCTTCTTTTTTTCTATCTGTTTTATCTCAAGTTTATTTCTATTTTATCCAGATGAACTCAATTGAACTTGAGTTTCTTGAATTCTTCTGCAAAAATACAATAAACTTTTGATAAAACAGATCTATTTCAGAAAAAAACGATCTATTTCAGAAAAAACTGATCAGATTTTTACTCATATCTGATAGCCTCGATAGGGTCGAGTCTTGCTGCCTTCTTTGCCGGATACCAGCCGAAGAAGACGCCGGTGAAGGTGCAGACGGCGAAACTCATGATGATGCTCCAAGGCTCTATCTGAGTGGCTATGTGGAGGAAGGCATTCAGACTCAGCGACAGACTCACTCCCAATATCACTCCGATGATTCCACCCGTTACTGAGAGCAGGATCGCCTCGATGAGGAACTGGTTCAGAATGTCGATGCCCCTGGCTCCCACACTCATTCGCAGACCGATTTCGCGGGTTCGCTCGGTAACGGAAACATACATGATGTTCATGATTCCGATACCGCCCACCAGCAGGGAGATTCCTGCCACACTACCCAGGAGGATGGTGATGGTGGACATGGTGGAATTCATCATGCTGGAGATTTCCTCCTGCGAACGGATGTTGAAATCATCCTCATCTGCCTCGGTAGTCTCGGTGGCATCTTTCAGCTTGTGGTTGCGGCGGAGGATTTCGGAAATCTGATCCTGAGCCGGCTGCGAAGCCTCCTCGGTGATGGCAGAACATACGATTCCGCCCAGATAGGTCTGTGCCAGGATTCGCTTCATCACGGTGGTGTATGGGGCGAGAACGAGGTCGTCCTGGTCCATACCCATCGAGTTGTAACCCTTCTTCTGGAGCACACCTACCACACGGAACGGGATGCTGTTGAAACGCACCACCTTGCCGATCGGGTCGCTGCCATCGGGGAAGAGATAATCCACTACGGTCTGACCGAGAATGCAGACCTTGGCTGCTGCCTTGATGTCGGTATCTGTGAACATTTCTCCATCTGCCACCTTCAGCTGTCGGATGCTCAGGTAGTCCTGGTTCACGCCATAGATGGAACTCTGCGTATTATTGTTGCCGTAGATCCACTGTCCCGAACTATTTACGGTAGGCGAAATGGCACTGATGTAATTACAATCCTCCTTGATGCTCTGGTAGTCGGCCTGCTTCAGGGTCTCCATCGAGGAAGCATCCTGTCGCACACCGCCTCTCATGTCGGCACCCGGCGAAATCATAATCATATTGCTACCCATCTCAGCGATGTTCGCCTTGATGCTCGCCTTACTTCCCTGTCCGATGGCAAGCATCGTAATCACGGCTGCAATACCGATGATGATGCCCAGGGCGGTGAGGAAGGAGCGCATCTTGTTGGCGGCAATCGCCCGGATGGCAATCTTAAAAAGATTCTGATAATTCATTTACTTTGAACTTTGAGATTTGAACATTGAACTTTATGATTAGTAAAGCTGTTGAACTCTTCACTTTCTTCCTTTCTACTCGTCAGTATTGGCAGGCAGGGCGGCAAGGCCTTCTGCTGCCGAAAGGATGTGGTCATTATAGGTATCGCTGATGATGTGTCCGTCGCGCAGTTCGATGTTGCGGCTGGAATACTTGGCGATATCCGGGTTGTGGGTTACGAAGATGATGGTTCTGCCCTCGGCATAGAGCTTCTGGAAGAGGACCAGGATTTCGAAGCTGGTTCTCGTGTCCAGATTACCCGTTGCCTCGTCGGCGAGAATCACGGCAGGATTGTTCACCAGCGCTCGGGCGATGGCTACACGCTGCATCTGTCCACCCGACATCTGGTTGCTCTTGTGATAGAGTCTTTCGCCCAGTCCTACCGCCTTCAGGGCTTCGATGGCACGCTGCTTCCGTTCTTCTGCGCTGATGGCAGGATTGTACATCAGCGGCAGTTCTACATTCTCCACGCTCGTGGTCTTCGGCAGCAGATTGTAGTTCTGGAAGATGAAGCCAATCTTGCGGTTGCGCAGGATGGCTCTGTCGTTGCGGCTCATCTTGCGCACGCTTACGCCATCCAGGTAGTACTCGCCCTTGGAAGGGGTGTCGAGGCAGCCCAGCTGGTTGAGCAGGGTGGATTTGCCGGAACCCGATTTACCCATGATGGTGACGAACTCGCCCTCGTAGATCTTGAAGCTTACGCCTTTCAGGGCGTGGACGGTTTCGTCGCCCACAAGAAAGTCGCGACGCACGTTGTCGAGCTCGATTACAACCTTCTTGTTCTCGTTGTTATTTGATGTTTCAGACATAATTATTCTTTTTTATTGGAATGGATGGGAGTTAAAGAAGTTTCCTCCTTACTTCTTCTTTCCTCTAGGACCCGGACCGCTGATCAGTCCCTGACTCTGCTCCTGGGTTTCCTCTTCTTCCGGAACATTCACCACGATTTCCGTTACAATCTTATCGCCCTGCTTCAATCCCTTGGTGATTTCAGTATTGATACCATCACTCTGTCCGATGGTTACAGGCTGAGCGGTGAGGGTGTTGCCGTTCAGGGTCCAAACCTTGTTCTTGCCCTTGCAGTCCACGATCTTCATATCCTTGCCCACGGTTTCCTTGGTAGGAGTAAAGCGGAGAGCCTTGTTGGCTACGGCGAGCACGCCACTGCGCTCCTGGGTGTAGATGGTAACGTTGGCAGTAAGACCCGGTTTCAGCTTCAGGTCTGCATTTGGGGCAGAGATTACTACCTCGTAAGTTACTACGTTATTGGTGGTTGTAGCTTCCAGGCGCACCTGCTTCACGGTTCCCTCGAAGGTATCGTCTGGATAGGCATCCACGGTGAAGGTTACTCTGTCGCCTTCCTTTACGTTGCCGATATCAGCCTCGTCCACATTGGCAACCACCTGCATGTTGGTCAGGTCCTTGGCAGTGGTGAAGAGCTCTGGGGTGTTGAAGCTGGCAGCCACGGTCTGACCTTCCTCTACGCTCTTCGAAATCACGGTTCCATCGATAGGAGAGGTGATGGTAGCGTAGCCGAGGTTGCTCTGTGCTCTCTGCACGTTTTCCTTGGAAGAGGCAACCTGCTCCTTAGCCTGGCGATAGGTGAGGAGTGCATTCTCGTATTCATCGGCGCTGCAGAGGCCTTTCTTGTAAAGAGTTTTATAGCGCTCCATATTGGCTGCCTGATAGTTCAGACTGCTCTGTGCGCTGGCGAGATTTGCCTTGGCAGTATTCAGTTCGCTCAGGAGATTGGTCTTGTCGAGTTCTGCGATGACCTGACCCTTCTTTACCTGGGAGTTGTAATCCACATAGAGTTTGTTGACGATACCGCTCACCTGTGTACCCACGGTTACAGAGGTCACCGCCTCGATGGTACCCGTAGCAGTAACGCTGTTCTGCAGGGTTTTCAGCGCCACTTTTTCCTCCTTGAAGTTAATATCTTCCTCCTTTTTTCCGCCCGACATCGCCCATGCCGCCACGGCAACGATTACTATCACCACGACAGCAATCCAGATTTTGCTAATTCTCAACTTTTTCATTTTTTATAATCAGATTAATTTAATTCGAAATAATGGGGTGAGGGAGGGGAATTAAATATGCCCCTCCTTATAGAATTTCAACATATTGATATTGAGGATGGCGAGGTATTTCGCCTGAAGCTCGTTCTGCTTCGCCTTGAGCAGGTTATCCTTTCCTGTTCTGAGCTCAACGATGTTCTTCAGTCCCAGCTTAAACTGCTCGCTCAGCAGGTTGTAACTGGTCTGGGCACTCTCGCTGCTAACCTTTGCCGCCTTAAACTGGCTCTGGTTGGTGGTAGCCTGCAGCCAGTAGTTCTCGATGGTAGAGTAGAGCTGAGTCTGCTGGTTCTTCAGGTCGAGCTGGATGCTTTCTCGCTGAATCAACGCCTTGTTCACCTGCGTCTTGGTGGTTCGGTTTTCAAAGAGAGGGATGCTCACTCCTACGCCGCCTCCCACGCTGAAGTTGGTCTTCAACTGCTTGGCAAGACCATTGCTGTTCATGGAAGTATTGCTGGTAGAAATACCTCCGTTGGCGCTGATGGTAGGCAGCTTGCCCGCCTTCGCAATCTTGATGTTCAAGTCGTTCTGAGCCAACTGGTTCTTGATGGTCTTGAACTCCGGACGGTTTTCGAGAGCTGCAGCATAGACTCCGTTCATTGCCGGAACAGCCACGAGCGCCATCTCATTGGTGGTATTCGGAATCTCGATATCAAAAGCCTCTTCGCTTGTAATCTGAAGCAGTTCCTTCAACTGTCGCTTATAGTTCTTCACATTGCTTTCAGCCTGCACGATGTTGAATTCATCCTGAGCTCTCTGGGCGGTAAGCTGCGCCAGGTCAGCCTGACTCATCTTACCTATCTTCACCATCTCCTTGCCACGTTCTTCGTTCTGCTGGCTCGAGAGAAAGCTCTCCTTGTTTACCTGGATAGCCTCTGTAGAGTAGAGAATCTGCACGTAGAGCTGAGCAATCTGTTCCTGCAGCTTGATAGCCTGGGTAGCCGAATCGAGCTGTGCAGCCTCGGCAGAGAGTTGGTTCAGTTTCACCTGATTATGGTTCTTGTTTCCATTCCAGATGGTGTAGTTACCCATCAAGGAGTAGTTTCCATTGTAATACACCTTGTCGATGCTGGCTCTAGAGAAACCGTCGCCGCTGATACCGCTAGCCACCCAAGGAGTATAGTTTACGCTTTGGTTGGTGCTTGCGCTGAGCGACGGAAGCAGAGCAGCTTTCGACTGCAGATAGTCTTCTTGGGCGCTGGCTTTAGTAAGTTGCGTCTTCTGAAGAGCGATGTTGTTGGCAAGCGCATAGTCGATGCAGTCTTTCAGCGACCATTGTTTTGCCTGCGTAGCCAATGGTGCCGCCACGAGGAGCAGGACAGCCATTGCGTTTTTAACTTTTCCGTTCATAATCTTCTTAAATTTTCTTTTTACCCGTTTTCTTTTTTTTCGAAAGATATTAATCTGATTGCATTTAGACGGAAAAGTTTATCTGAAAGTTTCAATTTTAACAATCCTTGTGATTTTTGTGAAAAAATGGCAAGGGAGGGGAAAAGAAAAATCCGTGAGCAAGATGCTGCATCTTGCTCACGGATTTTGATTCTGTAGTTATCTGCTATTTCTGATGATTTCCTCAGCCTTATCCTTTTCACTGTCGAAGCTGAATATTTTATAGATGAGACCTGTATTCTGAAGATCCACGATATGTGGTGCCATCATTTTGAGCGCTTTCAGCTGTTCATCGTCGAAAGGGAATATCTTCATGATGCGCACCACCTGGGCGCAGGAATAATAGCAGCCGAGGCTTGCCACTTCTATCAGGTCGAACTTGTTGTCGTCGAAGCTTGCTTTCTTCACCTTATTATATAGGATGTTGAAAGAGGCATCATCGAGGCAATATCCGTAATCCATTCTGCCATCGGGATCACATCTTCCATCGTAGAGGGGTGGAGTGGGGTGTTGTGGTTGCTGTACATTTGATGTCTGGCTGTTGGGTTCTATGATTCTTGTATCGTACTGCACAACCTTTCCGTTTCTGTCGAAGAAGACCGTGATGTACTTGGAATCTCCAAACAGATTATTATATTTAGCATATTCCCATTTGTCCCCATACATGTCGAAACTGGTGAGCTTAGGTTCTCCGAGAATGGCAATCACTTCCTGCTTGGTCATTCCCCGCTCCACGTTTCTTTTTCCCTTAGCCGAAGCCGAGAGGCATACGGCAAACATCAATATGGTTGTGGCGATGAGTGCCATTACTTCATTTCTTTTCATAAGCGATACTGTTTTTGAAAGTTATTATCTTGGGCCCCTTTTAAAAAGAGTGCTCAGTCATTATCTTGTTTACGCCTGCAAAAGTACTACTTTCTTCCGAAAAGAAACGAGAAGGATTCCCTAAAGTAGAAGGGGAAATCCCTATTCTAGGTTAGGGGGAAAGGTTACGACCTCAAGATGAAAGGTTACGACCTCAAGGGTGGAAAAGATACCAGCTAAAGAGCAAAGGATACCACCTCGGCATAGTACATTTGGTCAAAAGATGGTAATTTGGGTGGATTGAAAGAGCCTTATTCTGATTTTTGCCTGGCAATGGCACAATATTGCCCTTAACCAGGGCAACTTTGTGCCATTGCCAGGCACGAAACGATACGTCGGGAGAAAGGTTTCTACAAGATTATCTCTAACTTCCGACGTGTACTTCCCTGCAGTATGCTGTGGCGTTTCTGCTTGTAAAAAAGCCACTTTCGTTTTTACTCTTCACTCTTCACCAAATCGTCTGAAACCCCTATAAACACTAAGGGTGTGAGAGGTGAAGAGTAAGTTATTACTCTTCACGGTTGTAATTCGCTGTATATAAAATACTTATGCTTTATCGGTGAAGAGTGAAGAGTGTTTTTGAGAGTAGCTTTCTTTAAAAACGAAGAAATCCGTGGAAAGAAAGGTTTCTTGCCCACGGATTTCTTATATTTGTTATGCGATAAGCTTCCCAAAGGAAACTTGCGGATTCTTACGCCTTGAAGCTCTCCAAGTCTTCTGCCTTGAAGTTCTGGATATATGCTGAATGGCCGAGAACTTCCTCCTCTGCCATGCGAACATAAACATTGGCACTCTTCTGGAACATCTCTGGTGCCTTGGTAGCATCGTCGAGGATGAGAAGAGACATTACGATGTCGCCAGTCATGTTGTAGAGACGGCGAGCCAGGAAGTCGTGAACTGCCTGATCGTTTGCTTCCTTCACCTTGTTGATGGCTGCCTCGTAAAGTTCTACGAGTTTAGCTACACGCTCCTTCAATGGCTTCAAGTCATCTGATACCTCATTCTCCAACATCTCCTTGATGATGCTGAGATAAGTGCCGTTGGTGATGTAGCGAATAGCTGCTACTACCTGAAGCTGGGTGGTTCCCTCGTAGATAGAGAAGATGCGGGCATCACGGAACAGGCGCTGGCACTTGTACTCCATGATGAAACCAGAACCACCGTGAATGCTGATGGCATCGTATGCATTCTGGTTGGCATACTCTGAGTTCATACCCTTAGCCAATGGAGTAAATGCATCAGCCAAGCGGGTGTATTTCTTCATCTCCTGACGCTCCTCTGGAGTGAGCTTAGTGTCGCGGGCGATGTCTTCCAAAGCCTTGTAGATATCTACGTAGCGAGCGCAGCAGTAGAGGAGTGAACGGCCTGCATCCAACTTAGCCTTCATTCTTGAAAGCATGTCGTATACAGCTGGGAAGTTGATGATCTTCTCTCCAAACTGAGCACGCTCCTTGGCATAAGCCAGGCCCTCGTTGTAAGCCTCCTGCTCAACACCTACACTCTGAGCTGCGATACCCAGACGGGCACCGTTCATCAAAGCCATTACGTACTTAATCAATCCGAGACGGGTGTTACCGCAAAGCTCAGCCTTGGCATTCTTGTAAACCAACTCGCAGGTAGGAGAACCGTGAATACCCAACTTGTGCTCGATGTGACGAACGGTTACGCCGCCATCACGCTTGTCGTAGATGAACATAGAAAGACCACGACCATCCTTGGTGCCTTCTTCAGAACGGGCCAGAACCAGGTGGATGTCTGAGTCACCATTGGTGATGAAACGCTTCACACCGTTCAGACGCCATGTGCCGTCCTCATCCTGTGTAGCCTTCAGCATTACGCGCTGCAAGTCAGAACCTGCATCAGGCTCAGTCAAGTCCATACTCATGGTCTCGCCAGCGCAGATGCGAGGAATGTACTTCTGGCGCTGCTCCTCAGAACCGAACTCATAGAGTGTAT
>OLQW01001095.1_pt1 | contig 13257 bp, 10 predicted proteins | sample 1672901 | NCBI WGS metagenome assembly OLQW01 (sample SAMEA3136735, study PRJEB25190) | human gut metagenome | reverse complement strand
TGAACACCAAGACTTATTACGATTAAGCGTGGCCACTGCAGGTAACGATCACCGACTAGGTGCTAACGAAGCCCCTCCAGCTATTATCTCTATTTTCTTAGGTGATGAATTAACTGCTGTATTAAAGGCCATTGAAGAAGACAAACCATATGATGGAAAAGAAAAAGAATTGATGAAGATTGGAGCAACCGTTCTTCCTAAATTCCCTAAAGATTCAACAGATCGTAACCGTACTTCTCCATTCGCCTTTACCGGAAACAAATTCGAATTCAGAATGCCGGGATCTAACTCAAGTATTGCCGGATGCAATATTGTGTTAAATACAGTCATTGCGGATGAAATCGAAAAATTTGCGGATATTCTTGAATCTAGCGATGATTTTGAAAGCACATTACATGCCTTGATCAAAGATACAATCAAAAACCACAAGCGCATTATCTTCAATGGCAACGGATATGATGATTCTTGGGTTAAAGAAGCTGAGTCTAGAGGCTTATTAAACTTAAAGACAACTCCAGATGCCCTTCCATACTTTAAAACCGATGAAAACATTGCCCTATTTGAAAGACAAAAAGTATTATCTAAAGAAGAAGTGGAATCAAGATATGAAATTTTAATGGATGAATATGAAAAACAAATCAACATTGAAGCATTGACAATGTTAGACATTGCGAAAAAAGACATTTTACCAGCTGCAAGTAAGTTCTCTAAAGAATTGACAGATACAATCGCTAATAAAAAGGCCATCGGTATCGACTTAACCTATGAACTTGAAACGGCTAAAAAAGTCAGTGAATATTTGACCGAAGCTTACCAAGCTATGATGACACTTGAAAACGATGTTAAAAAACTACATGAAATTGATGATTTTGAAAAATCAGCCTTCTATGTACGTGACTTCATCATTCAAGACATGGCAAATTTAAGAAAACCATGCGATGAACTTGAAGTCATTACTTCTAATAGTGATTGGCCATTTCCAACGTATGGAAAATTATTATTCGGAATTCAATAAACCGGCATATGCCCGGTTTTTCCGTCTATAAAGGAGATGTAATTTATGTGTACAATTATTGGTTATAAATCATTAAAAGTAAATAAAGAATCCATTCATCAAGCATTACTTGCGACATATACAAGAGGTCCAGACGATGAAAGAATTCAAGAAGTCGGATGTGGCTATCTAGGTTTTCAAAGACTATCCATCATGGGACTAAGTCCTCTTGGCATGCAGCCTTTTGAAAGAGATGGCAATTATGTGGTATGTAACGGCGAAATCTATGGATTTCGAGAAATTAAGTCCGAATTAGAAAAATCCGGCTATACATTTATTTCGCAAAGCGATTGTGAAATTCTTCTACCACTCTATGAAAAATACGGCTTAGACATGTTTAAAAAGCTAGATGCTGAATATGCCTGCATTATTTATGATGCCAAGAAAAACGATTTTATTGCCGCCAGAGATCCAATCGGAATCCGTCCATTATTTTATGGCTATGATCAAAATCATAATATTGTCTTTGCCTCTGAAGCCAAAAACCTAGTTTCCATTGTCGAACAAATCTTTCCATTCCCTCCTGGATTTTACTATGCCGATGGTAAATTCACTTGTTACTTAGACATTACTAAAGTTGATGAAGTAATCACTTCAGATCTTGAAACCATCTGTTCTAATATTCACGATAAATTAGTGGAAGGTGTCAAGAAAAGATTGGATGCCGATGCCCCACTAGGATTCTTATTGAGTGGAGGATTAGATTCAAGTCTAGTATGTGCCATCAGTCAAAAATTACTCAATAAACCCATTGAAACCTATGCGATTGGAATGGAAGAAGATGCGATCGATTTAAAATATGCCAAAGAAGTCGCTGACTTTATTGGTTCTAACCACCATGAAATCATTATCAATAAAGAAGATGTCTTAAATGCGATCAAACCCGTCATTCAAACTTTGGCTACTTTTGACATCACAACCATTCGCGCCAGCATTGGAATGTATCTTATCTGTAAAGCCATTCATGAACAAAGTAACATTCGCGTATTACTAACTGGAGAAATCAGTGATGAATTGTTTGGCTACAAATATACAGATTTTGCCCCAAGCGCCCAAGAATTCCAACAAGAAAGTGTTAAACGTGTACATGAACTGTATATGTACGATGTATTAAGAGCCGATCGATGCATTTCCACAAACTCCATTGAAGCCCGTGTTCCCTTTGGCGATTTAGATTTTGTCAAATACGTTATGGCTATTGATCCTGAAAAGAAAATGAATACATATAATAAAGGAAAATATTTGCTTCGTCATGCGTTTGAAAAAGACGAAATTCTTCCTTACGATATCTTAATGCGAGAAAAAGCCGCCTTCTCCGATGCGGTCGGTCACTCATTAAGTGATGATATTAAAGAATATGCCGAAAAGCAGTATACAGATGCTGAATTTGAAGAAAAAATCAAACAATACAAATACTGTTCTCCATTCACAAAAGAATCTCTATTATATCGTGAAATTTTTGAATCTTACTATCCTGAACAGGCAGGTATGATCAAAGATTTCTGGATGCCAAATAAAAACTGGCAAGGATGTAACGTCAACGATCCGAGTGCTCGTTATTTATCAAACTATGGAGACAGCGGAAAATAGAAGGGTTGTGTAAATTATGAATTTTGAAATCGAACACGATGCCTGCGGTATTGGTTCCGTAGTCCAAATCGATGGTAAACAAAGCTATGATGTCTTAGACAAAGCATTGCACATTGTAGAAAAACTAGAACACCGTGCAGGTAAAGATGCCAGTGGTAAAGTGGGGGATGGAGTTGGTATTCTCCTTCAAATCAGTGATGACTTTTTTCGCAAAACATTAAAGAAAGACAACATCAAACTACCCGAACACTATGGTGTCGGTATGTTTTTCTTGCCAAGAAATAAACTGCTTTTAAACCAACACAAAAAAATGTTTGAAAAAATTGTCGAACAAGAAGGATGCACATTCATTACTTGGCGAAAAGTACCATGTGATGATTCCATCTTAGGCCAAAAAGCCAAAGATTGTATGCCTAGCATTTACCAAGCTTTTGTCCAAGGCGATACAGACCTAGAACAAAAACTATATGTGATTCGACGCGAATTTGAAAAGAGTTGTAAAGAAACCTATGTGGCCTCATTAAGCAGTCGTACCATTGTTTATAAAGGTATGTTTCTCGTTGGTCAATTAAGAAAATTCTATTTAGATTTACAAGATGAAAACTATAAGTCTGCAATTGCGATTGTACACTCACGTTTCTCTACCAATACAACACCATCATGGCAAAGAGCGCATCCAAACCGTTATATTGCCCATAATGGTGAAATCAATACCATCCGTGCCAATGTCAATAAGATGTTAGCACGTGAAGAGAGTATGCATTCAAAATTCTTGGATGAAAATTCAAATAAGATCTTACCCATCATCAATACTTCGAGTTCCGATTCTGCCATGTTAGATAATGCCCTAGAGTTTTTAGTCATGAATGGCATGCCACTTGAAAAAGCCGTTATGATCTTGATTCCAGAACCATGGAAACACCAAACCATGGATCAAAAGAAGAAAGATTTCTACCACTACTATGCCACAATGATGGAACCATGGGATGGTCCAGCCGCTATTTTATTTAGTGATGGACAAAAAGTCGGAGCTGTTTTAGACCGTAATGGACTTCGTCCAAGTCGTTACTATCTAACAAGCGACAACATGTTGATTTTATCAAGTGAAGTGGGTGTATTGGATATTGATGAAAAGAAAATCGTAAAAAAATCAAGACTTGAACCCGGTAAGATGTTACTTGTAGACACAAAGAAAAAGAAATTGATTGAAGACTATGATCTTAAAAATGAATATGCCTCTTCAAATCCATATGGAGAATGGTTAGACAACCACTTATTATACCTGAAGGATCTACCAGCTCCTGATAAAAAAACACACATCCACACTCAACATGAAAGAGATATTCTTTATAAAGTCTTCGGCTATACCTATGAAGATGTAAAAGATATTATTTTACCAATGGCCCGTGTCAAACTTGAACCAACAAGTGCGATGGGTACCGATATTCCTTTGGCAATTTATTCCCAAAATCATTTAAGTTTATTTCATTACTTTAAACAACTCTTCGCCCAAGTAACCAACCCACCTATTGATTCTTTACGTGAAGAAGTTGTCACAGACACAACCATCTATATTGGTAGTGATGGAAACCTACTCCAGGATAAATCCGGCAACTGTACCGTCTTAGAGGTCAACAATCCCATTCTAACATCACGCGATATGGATAAGATTCGTCAATTAAATCAGACAGGATTTAAAAATGAAACGATTTCTCTATTATTCTATCGTGGCACATCGTTAAAAGAAGCATTAGATAACTTATTTATTGAATGTGATAAAGCCTATCGAAATGGAGCCAACATCTTGATTCTTTCCGATAAAGGTGTTGATGAAGGTCACATGGCCATTCCTAGTCTTTTAGCTGTATCTGCCTTAGAACAACACTTAGTTAAGACGAAAAAGAAAACCGATGTATCCATCATTCTAGAAAGTGGTGAACCAAGAGATGTTCATCAATTCGCAACGATTTTAGGTTATGGTGCAACCGCCATCTATCCATATTTAGCGCATGAATGCATTGAAGAAATGATTCAATTAAATATGTTAGATAAAGAAGTCAACATTGCGATTGATGACTATAATGAAGCCATTTTAAAAGGCATCGTTAAAATTGCTGCTAAAATGGGTATTTCGACTCTCCAATCGTATCAAGGTGCCCAAATCTTTGAGGCCATTGGAATCTCTAAAGAGGTCATCGATACCTACTTCACAAACACCATTAGTGAAGTGGAAGGCATTACTTTAGAAGATATTGAAAAAGATTTGATCTATCATCATGATCGTGCTTATGATCCATTAGGACTTACAACCGATACAAGTCTAGATTCCATTGGATTCCATAAACTTAGAAAAGGTGATGGAAAAGAAGATCACTTATATTCTCCTGAAACCATTGTGAAACTTCAAAGAGCTACACAAACTAATAACTACGATTTATTTAAAGAATATTCGAATGAATTGAATTCAAACCATCAAAAACACCATTTAAGAAGTCAATTGCACTTTAAAAAGACAAGAAATTCAATCCCATTATCGGAAGTGGAAAGTGAATACGAAATCGTAAAACGCTTTAAGACAGGTGCCATGAGCTATGGTTCTATCTCTGAAGAAGCCCATACATGTATGGCCATTGCCATGAATCGATTGGGTGGTAAATCCAATTCGGGTGAAGGTGGCGAAAAACCCCAACGTTTAGGTACCGAAAAGAACTCCGCTATTAAACAAGTGGCGAGTGGTCGTTTTGGCGTAACCGAAGAATACTTAGTCAGTGCCAAAGAAATTCAAATCAAGATGGCACAAGGCGCAAAACCAGGTGAAGGTGGACACTTGCCAGGCAAAAAAGTCTATCCATGGATTGCGAAAACTCGATATTCAACGCCAGGCGTATCTTTGATTTCCCCTCCTCCTCACCACGACATCTATTCCATTGAAGACTTAGCCCAATTGATCTACGACTTAAAGAACGCCAACCCAAAAGCTCGAATCAGTGTTAAGCTTGTTTCCGAAGCGGGTGTAGGTACGATTGCCTCTGGTGTTGCCAAAGCCGGAGCTACCGTCGTCTTAATTTCTGGTTATGATGGGGGTACAGGTGCTGCTTGCCAAAGTAGTATTCACCATGCGGGTCTTCCATGGGAATTAGGTTTGGCTCAAGCTCACCAAAACTTAGTCGAGAACGGTTTAAGAAGTCGTGTTTTAATTGAAACCGACGGTAAGTTAATGACAGGAAAAGATGTTGCGATCGCATGCTTACTTGGAGCGGAAGAATTTGGCTTTGCGACGGCACCACTTGTTACTATGGGATGTATGATGATGCGTGTATGTAATCTAGATACTTGTCCTTTTGGTGTGGCTACACAAAACAAAAAATTAAGAAAGCATTTCAAAGGAAAACCAGAATATGTCATGAATTTCATGTTGTTTATTGCGCGTGAATTAAGAGAAATTATGGCTGAGCTTGGCTATCACACAATCAATGAAATGGTGGGTCATACGGACAATCTAGAAGTGGATGAAGATGCGAATATGGATTACTCTAACATTTTAATGAAACCTTACAATATTCATTATGAGCCAAAAGATACATACGATTTTGAACTTGAAAAAACGGTAGATATGAAGACATTGCTTCCTAAGTTTGAACCTTATTTCAATGAGAAAAAGCCTCATGCTGAAACAATCTCAATTTCAAGTACAGACCGTACAGTCGGAACTATTTTATCCAGTGTAGTCACAAAACAATTTAATAACACTCTACAAGACGATACATATACTGTTCATTGTAACGGTGGTGCTGGACAATCTTTTGGTGCCTTTGTACAAAAAGGAATCACATTAGATGTACATGGTGATGCTAATGACTACTTTGGTAAGGGCTTGTCTGGTGGCAAATTGATTATTCAGCCAAAAAATGAAGCAAAATTTAAGCCAAATGAAAATGTCATTATTGGTAATGTGGCCTTATATGGTGCTACTAGTGGTGAAGCCTATATTCGTGGTATGGCCGGTGAGCGTTTTGCGGTACGTAACTCAGGAGCAAGTGCTGTAGTCGAAGGTGTTGGTGATCATGGACTTGAATATATGACAGGTGGTACTGTTGTCATTTTAGGTCAAACTGGTAAAAACTTAGCGGCCGGCATGTCTGGTGGTATTGCGTATATTTATGATCCTAACCATGATTTATATACACGTTTAAATAAACAATTAGTCAATACGTATGAAGTGAGTGGTAAAGCGGATATTGAAACATTAACGCAATTATTAAGGAATCACTTCAAATATACAAATTCAGATGTTGCAGAAAAGATTTTATCAAATCTTGATCATGAATTATCCAACTTTAAAAAGATTGTACCTAAAGATTATGAAAAGATCACAACATTGATTCAAGAATTAAAGGCCAAAGGCTATCATGATGATGAAGCCAGTCTTATGGCTTTTGAACAAGTACATGCTTAGAAAGGATGAAAGAATATGGGAAAACCAACAGGATTTTTAGAATATGAAAGACAAGAAAACGAGGCCATCCAACCTCTTTCTCGTATCACAAACTTTAATGAATTTCATCCTTTTTTAGATGAAGAAACAAGACGTAAACAAGGTGCGCGCTGCATGAACTGTGGCGTTCCCTTTTGTCAGTCGGCCATTAAGTTAAAAAACATGGTGACAGGCTGCCCATTACATAACTTAATTCCAGAATGGAATGATGAAATCTATAACGGTAATGATAAAAGAGCGTTATCTAGATTATTAAAAACCAATCCATTCCCTGAATTTACCGGTCGCGTCTGCCCTGCTCTTTGTGAAAAGGCTTGTTTGAATGGTTTAGACCAAGAACCAGTCACAATCAAAGAAAATGAATTATATACGATTGAAACAGCCTATACTAACAAATGGATGACACCTTATGTTCCTGGTGTACGCTCCGATAAAAAGGTCGCCATCATTGGATCTGGTCCTGCAGGACTTGCGCTTGCGCATGATTTAAATCGAAGAGGTCATTCTGTGACAGTCTTTGAAAAGGAAGACCGTATTGGTGGTTTATTGATGTATGGCATCCCAAATATGAAGCTTGAAAAGAAAGTCATTCAAAGAAGATTAGAAATACTTACAGAAGAAGGAATCATTTTTAAAACCAATGTGAATGTAGGTAAAGATATCACCAAAAAGGAATTGGAAAAAGAATATGATGCGATTGTCTTTGCGACTGGATCTAAAAAAGCTCGTGATCTAAATGTAAAGAATCGTGATTGTACAGGCATTTATTTTGCGGTGGACTACCTTACAAAGGCCACGAAACATTTGTTGGATAACACAGAAGAAATTTCTGCCAAATATAAACATGTTGTGATTGTCGGTGGTGGAGATACTGGAAATGATTGTGTTGGTACAAGCATTCGTCAGGGTTGTGCAAGTGTTGTTCAAATTGAAATGATGCCTAAAGCACCCGATGAAAGACTTCAAAGTAATCCTTGGCCAGAATGGCCAAAGATCTGTAAGACAGATTATGGTCAAGAAGAAGCGATTGCCGTCTTTAAAAAGGATCCTCGCATCTACGAAACAACAGTTAAGGAATGTATTTTAGATGAAAAGAAAAATCTAAAACAGATCAAGACGGTAAAAGTCCACTTTAACAATGGTAAGCTTGAAGAAGTAAAAGGTTCCGAACAAATTTTAGACTGTGATTTATTATTGATTGCAGCTGGTTTTATTGGTGTTGAAGATGATTTAAAGAAGAGTTTTAAATTGGAAACTTCACAAAGAAATACGATTGTGACACAACCAAATTCTTATCAAGTCAAAGATAAATACTTTACAGCTGGTGATTGTCATAGAGGTCAATCCTTAGTTGTATGGGCTATTCATGAAGGTAAAGAGTGTGCAAAAGAAGTGGATACGTATTTAATGGGTTACACAAATATGGAATAATTTAAAGTTCATTTAAGCTTATTGCGATATCCTTGTATTGTAAATAAGGAGGTACAAGGACATGAAAAATGAAATGCCAAAAATTCCAAATTCAAATCATAAATTATTAAAGAAAGGTACAAAGCTTGTATTGAGTGCGGCCACATTTGGTGTAGTTGCGGCTGGAAGTTTTCAAGGTGTCAACTATGTAGTTGATAACTATAATAAACAAAATACAACAGTTCAAAGCACAAATGTTTTGAAAACTTCAAGTTCAACCACTTCAAATGTGAGTGCAGTCGCTCAAAATTGTATGCCAAGTATTGTATCGATTACCAACGTTTCTGTATCGGATGTACAAAATTATTTTAGTATGTATGGAAATAACTCAAGAAGCAATCCGTTTACGCAACAAGAAAATACAAGTGTAGGTAGTGGTGTGATCATCAATAAAAAGAATGGTGAAATCGATATTTTGACAAACTATCATGTTATTGAAAATGCCAAGACCTTAACTTGTACATTAGCGGATAATACAAATGTTGAAGCTACAGTAAAAGGTGTAGATGAAGATGGTGACTTAGCCGTGATTTCCATCAAAACAAAAGACTTAAGTGAAGATACTTTAAAACAAATTGCGATTGCGACAATTGGAGACAGCGACAAACTTCAAGTTGGAGAACAAGTCGTTGCGATTGGTAATGCGTTAGGTTATGGTCAAAGTGTTACAACAGGTATTGGCTACAAATCGTAGTGTTTCAACAAGTTCAGATACAGACAAATCACAATCGTATATTCAAACCGATGCAGCTATTAACCCAGGAAACTCGGGTGGAGCATTATTGAATATGAGTGGCGAATTGATTGGCATCAACTCAGCCAAATTAAGTGATACAGATGTAGAAGGTATGGGCTATGCGATTGCGATCAGTGATGTCAAAGATTCTATCGATACAATGCTACAAGGAAAAGATGTAAGTACATCATGCAATACACCTTCTTCTTCATATTATCAACAAAACGATGAAGATCATGAAAGCGATTCCGTATTTCCATTCGATTTTTGGAACTAAAACAGGGACTTGATTCCTGTTTTTTATTGTTGTAAACTATTGAAGATGTTTTTTTGTGGATATGGATCTAAGGACCATAATCCATGTATGAAGACATCCATTTGATTAGTTACATCGTATTCTTAAAAAGAAACGAAAGTAGGAGGAAATATGAACAAATCAAAACTATCAGTACGCCAGATGTGCGTGTTGGCTTTATTTTTAGCCATCGAAATCATCATGTATTTAACACCAATTGGTTACTTACGTATCAACGCATTAAGTGTTACATTAATGCACGTGCCTGTCATTATCTTGGCTAGTACAATGGGGCCTGCAGCCGGTGCTTTCTTAGGATTCATATTTGGTTGTACTTCTGTAATTGGAGCTACAATGACACCTGGAATCACAAGCTTTGTCTTCTCTCCATTTATCACAGTTGGTGGTATTTCTGGTAACTTCTTTAGTTTAGTTATAGCTTTAGTCCCACGTATTTTATTAGGTGTGGTTGCTGGTTATGTATTTAAATGTGCGAAAAAATACGCAAAAAATACACCAGTCGCTGCAGGTATTGCAGCAGCTGTGGCAACCGTATGCCATACAATCATGGTATTAGGATTGATTGTTATTTTATTCGGTCCTCAATACTCACAAGCTTTAGGTATCAGTCAAGCTGCATTGAACGGTGTTATGGCTGGTGTCATCGGAACAAATATGATTCCTGAAGTCATCGTGGCTGTTGTTTCAAACATGGCTTTAGCGACTGCATTAAGTTCAAGATACGTTGGAATTGCTCAACAAGCATAGACAATGAATAGTGTAACTTTGGTTGCACTATTTTTTTTATTTGGATTATAATATTTTGGGTGATAAAAATGGATTTAAATTGGAAATTAAATAAAACAGAACATATTGTACAAGATGAATGGATCGACTTTCGTAAAGAGTCTTTCATTCTTCCCGATGGAAAAGAGTTTTCTCCTTTCTATAACTATTCAAGAAGAAACTTTGTTGTGATTATCGCAAGAACAAAAGATGATAAGTATATAACTGTTCGTCAATTTAGACATGGACTTAAATCTGTAACCACTGAATTTTGTGCCGGTGGCATTGAGGGTGATGAAAAAGACAGTGCATTACTTGCAGCTAAACGTGAACTTGAAGAAGAAACAGGGTACGTTTCAGATCACTGGAAACATATTTATACCATTCCCAGCAATCCGACTATAGCGGATAATTATGCGTATTTATATTATGCCGATGATTGTGAAAAAGTATCGAATCAACATCTAGATTCGACAGAATTTTTAGAAGTCAAAGAATATACAGAAGATGAAATCAATGATTTAATTAAAAACAACGAATTTGTTCAACCAATTCATCTAATGGGTTGGCTAATGGTGAAAAAAGGCGTATTATAGGGATATAAAGGAGACTTATAAACATGGAAAAATTAACTAAAAAGGACATCATTTCAAACATTGCTGAAGATTCTCACTTATCTAAAAAGGACATCACTGAAGTTGTTGACTTGGCATTAACACAAATCTTTGAAGGTTTAAGTGAAGGAAAAACGGTGGATCTTGCAGGATTTGGAAAATTTGAAATCACTGAAAGAAAAGCTAGAGAAGGATTCAATCCTCTAACGAAAGAAAAGATTCAAATTGAAGCTAGCAAATCTGTTAAGTTCAAAGTTGCCAAAGCTCTAAAAGAAGCTGTAAATAAATAATATCAAAACAAAAAGCATCCTTAGAGATGCTTTTTAATTAGTTTCTTCGATCATTACAACTCATTGTATAATAATCCTTTTTATTTTGATACATTCTTTCATCGGCGAATTTACTTATTTCTTGAACCGAATCAAAATCTTGTTCTGAAGACTTGACGACACCATACGATACAGATATCGAATTTAAGTGCTTGCCATGCCATTCATGAATGGTCGCATCAAATCCTTGTAATATGGAATCTAGATTAGAAACAGAGTATTGAATCCATACGACAAATTCATCTCCACCAATACGATAGATCTTTCCATAAGGGGCAAACGCAAACTTCATGCAGTTACTAGCCGCACAAATAAGCTCATCCCTAGCACTAGGGCCAAGTAAATCATTGGTTTGTTTTAGATCGTTTAAGTCTAAAGAGATATAAGCCCATTCCGTATTCGAAGTACACATATATTTTCTTTTTCATACTTCTCTTTTAATACTCTAGAAAGCATAAGAACTAGTAAGCATGAAGCTAAAGTTAAATAAATACCGACAATCAATATCGCTGCGATATTATTTTGAGAAAACATCGATTCAGATTTGGATACAGATACATTATAATTTCCGTGTTTTCGAGTTATATATTGATAGTTTTTATTAGAAGTCAGTATCTTCTTCCCTATTTTATTTTTGTCAGTAGCCCCCTCAATTATTTTCGTCTTTGAATTTACAACATAAATTTCCATTCCCTTATACACAGGCATATTAGATACGACATTTGAAATTTGGTTTTGTTTCAACTCTTTTAAAAGACGCTTTGGCGTAATACCCACTTGAACCCTATGCGTTTTAGATTCATTCCAAGTGATCGCATACATCATCTCTTTAGCTTCGGCCGTATTTGGTGTTACATCCTGGCATAATGTTAAATCGTAATTGTTTAACATTTGTTTAAAGAAAGCCATTTGTTCACCAGAATCAAAGCTATATCCAAAATATTTAGGTATTGAACCCGAATATATCGTTCCTGTTTCATCAATAAAATGAATTTCATCGACGGACATTAAAGATGCGATTTTTTGAAGTTCATCAATATCATATTCTACTTCCGGCTTGGCATCCACAATATAAGATATGGTCTTAACACGTACTATATAATCATCTTTTAATGATTTCACAAACCGCTCTTCACTCGACTCATTTTTATCAAGAACCGCAATCACACGATCCAATAATACATTGGATGTGGTTTGCGCATTCTTTTCATTTACATATCTTAATATACATGTTTCAAGTATAAGAGCTATGGCAACAATGGTGATTGAAAGCACTAATATTTTTCTTTTTCTCATAATTGCTATTTTAAATTATATTTTCAAAATAAAAGTGGCATTTTTTATGCCACGATTTTTTGAATCGATTTCTTCAATTCTTCAGCTGCTTTTTTTGTATCCTCTTGATCCATAATAGCCGATACAACACAAACACCTTGAATAGGACTTTTTTCTAAAACAGAAAGATTATCTTTATTTAATCCTCCAATCGCACAAACCGGAATCTTGACAGCCGAACAAATATCATTCAGTGTTTCCACACTTGTAATCTTCGTTTTCACATGCGTCTTTGTCGGATAAATGGCACCACAACCCAAATAGTCAGCCCCATCTGCTTCTGCTTTTTTTGCAACTTCTACTGTCTTTGCGGTAGCCCCAATAATACAATCTTTTCCCATGATTTTACGAGCTACAGAAATTGGCATATCTTCATTTCCTAAATGAACACCACACCCCACAGCCATTGCGATATCCATTCGATCATCAATAATTAAAGGGATGTTATAGGCATCCGTTATATTTTTGACTTTAACTGCTAACTCATAATATTCCAATGTTGATTTATTCTTTTCACGAAGCTGGACAATGGTTGCGCCACCAAGACATGCCC
>OLQW01001068.1_pt1 | contig 13576 bp, 15 predicted proteins | sample 1672901 | NCBI WGS metagenome assembly OLQW01 (sample SAMEA3136735, study PRJEB25190) | human gut metagenome | reverse complement strand
TTGTAGTATTCCCCTTTATATTTAGCTGGTTCTATTCTTAAGTATGATGGCATTGGGTCAGCGTCCTCGCCCTCTCCGTCATTGCTAACGCAATGCCACCTCTCCCAAAGTGAGAGGCTTTGGCAATCCACGCAAAGTTTCCGTTTTTGCCAAGGGCTCCCCCTTTGGGGGAGCTGCTGAGCGCAAGCGAAGCTGAGAGGGCGAGCCTGCTTTTCCTTTTCCTGCCCCCATTCTACCACTTTCTTCAAAAAAATTCAAAATTCTCTTGACTTCAGTTTCCTGAAGTGATATCATAGCGTCACACACTTCAGAACCCTGAAGTTTGACACTGCAAGCTGCGGCAAAGGAGCCGGTCTCCCTCGCCGTTTCACACGATAAGGCAAAGGAGACAAAACACTATGATCATCGTACTCAAACAGAACGCACCTGAGGTACAGGTACGCGAGTTCTGCCACGAACTGCAGGATATGGGCCTGCAGATCAACGATTCCAAGGGCAGTGAGAGCCACATTCTGGGCCTGATCGGCGACACCAAGGCCGTGGCCGAGAGCTGGGTGCTGGCAAACCCGGTGGTGGAGACCTGCCGCCGCGTGACCGAGCCTTATAAGAAGGCCAACCGCAAGTTCCACCCGGACGACAGCGTGATCGATGTGGACGGCGTAAAGATCGGCGGCGGAAACTTTGCGGTCATTGCAGGCCCCTGCAGCATCGAGAGCGAGCAGCAGATCACCTACTGCGCACAGCGCGTGAAGGCTGCGGGTGCTTCCCTGCTGCGCGGCGGCGCATTCAAGCCCCGCACCTCGCCCTACTCCTTTCAGGGTATGCGCAGCGAGGGCCTCGACCTGCTCAAGCTGGCACGCCGCGCCACCGGTGCTCCCATCGTGACCGAGATCATGAACACCGAGCACCTGCCCCTGTTCGAGAATGTAGACCTTATTCAGGTGGGTGCCCGCAACATGCAGAACTTTGAGCTGCTCAAGGCCGTCGGCCGTCAGAAGAAGCCGGTGCTGCTCAAGCGCGGCCTTGCCAATACGCTGGAAGAGTTCGTGATGAGCGCCGAGTACATCATGGCTGAGGGCAACGAGAACGTCATCCTCTGCGAGCGCGGCATCCGCACCTTTGAGACCAGTATGCGCAACACCCTCGACCTCGCCGGCGTGGTCATGCTCCACAAGATGACCCACCTGCCCGTCATCGTAGACCCCAGCCACGCCTGCGGCCACGCATGGATGGTGCCTCAGCTGGCCAAGGCCGCTGTCGCCGCCGGTGCCGACGGCCTGATGATCGAAGTCCACAACGACCCCGCTAAGGCCAAGTGTGACGGCGCACAGAGCCTGACCCCTGACCAGTTCGATGAGCTGATGGGCTTCATCCGTAAGGAAGTGGAGTTCTTCGGCAAGAAGATGAACTAAGTTCCGCTTTCAGCGTTGACAATTCACGCTGAAACGATTATACTACAAATAAAGAAGGCACTGTCCAGCAAATGGTCAGCGCTCTTCCGGCGTTAAGTCAAAAAGAATGACCGCTTGCTTTCTGAGGGCAGAGGCGGTCATTTCTTTTTGTTGTTAAAAATGGTCCAGCTGATCTCAAAGGTAATGTAGATTGCCCCGCCGAGAAGCGTAAGCAACAATACGACCTGTTCAAATGTCATGGAACATCCCCCCTTTCGCTCTCGCGTCAGGGGAAGCAAAAAGATATTCGTCTCCACTGGCGCTTCGCCGGAGGAGCGTGACCACCTGCATTTGCAGACAGTGCCTGCCGCCATTTCTGACGGCAGTTTCAGAATATCACAACTTTTGACAAAATACAATAGCGTCTTTCTTGTTCGACTGCTGCCCGCTTTGCAAAAAGGGTCGGCAGTCGTTTTCTTTTCCTGTTATCTGTGCTATACTATAGTGTATTTACAAAAAACTTCACTCTGAAAGAAAGAGGTTCACACTATGAAAGCACATATCGCACGCAACCAGAACGCCGGCGTTCCGCTGGCGCTGGGCTGGAATCTGTCCGCCGCTGACCGGGGCATCCTCGAGGGGATGGCTCCCGCCTTCGGCATGAAGCTGCTTCTCGTCTCCCCTGCCGACGCAGGCAAGACCGTCGCCCAGCTGCTGGGCGAGGTAGAGACGAAAGTCTCCCGCACCCTCGTGCTGGAACCGGGCGCTTACCCTCCCGCACTGGTGCTGGCGAACTTCAAGGAGAAAGACCTTGACACCCTGCTGGACCTCATGAAGCAGGCACAGGTGAACATCCCCCTCAAGGCCGTGGTCACCCCGTCCAACAAGAACTGGGTCTTCGGCGACCTGCTGGCCCACCTGTCGGAAGAGCATGCCTCCTTCACCGCTGCGGCAAAGGAGCAGGCATGAGCATCAAGCGTTTCGTTTCCGCTCTGCTGACCGGGGCGCTCTGCTTCGGCGTCCTCACCGCCTGCGGCTCGACCCAGAAGCCTGCCTCTTCGGGCGTGAGCGCCGACGCCCAGCGGTACAGCACCATCTTCTACGATGCCTTCGACACTGTCACGCAGGTTATCGCCTACTGCGACAGCGAGGAGGAGTTCACCCGCCAGATGGACGCCCTCCACGCCGATTTGCTGGAATACCACCGCCTTTACGACATTTACAACGACTACGACGGCGTGGTGAATGTCAAGACCATCAACGACAACGCCGGCAAGGCCCCCGTGCAGGTGGATGACCGCATCCTGTCCATGCTGGAGCTGGCTCAGAAGATGTACGACACCACAAACGGCAAGCTGAATGTGGCCATGGGCAGCGTGCTGAACATCTGGCACAACTACCGCGAGGCCGCCGAGAGCCACCAGAACGAGGCCGACAACACCCTGCCCACTCAGGAGGAGCTGGAAGCCGCAGCCCAGCACTGTGACATCAACAATGTGGTGATCGACGAGCAGGCCAAGACCGTGTACCTGGCCGACCCGGAGATGTCGCTGGATGTGGGCAGCGTGGGCAAGGGCTACGCCGTGGAAATGGTGTGCCAGGCCGCGCAGGCCCGGGGCCTTACCAGCGCACTGGTAAGCGTGGGCGGCAACCTGCGTGCCATTGGCAAGAAGCCCGACGGCAGCCAGTGGACCGGCGGCGTGGAGAACCCGTGGAACGCTTCGGAGGTGTACACCACCGACTCCCTGTTCGGGGCCGCCATCAACATGAGCGACATGGCACTGGTGACCAGCGGCGACTACCAGCGCTACTTTGTGGTGGACGGCAAGCGCTATCACCACCTGATCGACCCGGACACCCTGTGGCCGGCTGCCTATTTCAACAGCGTGACTGTGCTGTGCCCGGACTCCGGCATGGCCGACTGCCTGACCACCGGCCTGTTCTGCATGCCGCTGGAAGAAGGCCAGAAGCTGGTGGAGTCGCTGGACGGCGTGGAGGCCATGTGGTGCACCCCGGACCAGCAGGCGGTCACCTCCAGCGGCTGGGAGAGCCACACCCGCCAGTAATTCGCCCCAAAACCAAAAGCCCCGTGTGTTCACGATGCGGAACACACGGGGCTTTGTTTTTGCTGTGAGTTTGTCGGCTCAGAAGCCGGTCGGCGGGACGTAATAGCTGGGCAGGCCACCTTTCTGGCTGGCTGCTGCCTGCTGGCGCAGTGCCGAGCGGGTGACTTCGGCCCAGGAATACTGGGTCATATATTCACCGCGGTAGCTGCTGATGGTGGAGCGGTCTCCCCGCAAGAAGTTGTAATAATCGCACTCCACCTTGCTGGTGTCGATGGCCAGCGTACTGCGCCCGCGCACCAGCAGCCCGCGCACACCGGCATCCTCCAGCGTATGGCTCAGGTCAAAGATCAGATTGCGCAGATGGCTGTGCAGGGACGCCGTGTCGGGCTTGTCCTCCCAGAGCACGGCCAGCATCTCGCCGTTGGTGCAGGTGGCACCGTTGCGGTCCACCAGATAGGCCAGCAGCTCCTTGCTCTTGCTGCGCTTGAACGAGAGCGGACGCCCGCCCACGAACACCTCAAAATTACCGAAGCACTGCACTTTGACGCCCGCAGGCACATCATCGGCCGGATACCGCAGATTTTCCAGCACATTGCGCACATCAGCCTCGTTAGCCGGTTTGAGCAGGAAGCCGCTGACAAAGATCTGCAGCGCTTCCAGCGCATATTCCGGATGCTCGGTCACCACGATCAGATTGCAGCGCGGCTGGATCTTCTGGATCATGCGAGCCAGGGCGAGGCCGTTCATCCCCGGCATCTCCAGATTCAAAAAAGCTGCATCCATCGGACCCTGACGCAACCAGGTCAACGCATCGTCTGTGGTCATCGCACTGATATAATCGCAATCCGGTGCCACTCTGCACAAGATACGGATCAGAGAATTGATCGCAAGCTGTCCGTCGTCTACGACCAGAATTTTCATCCATATCACCTCCTGACGTATGTAAGCAAATTCCCCTATTCCTTATGATTTTATCACGCAGACGTTCTTTAAGCAAGTTCTTTCGGGCAAAAAAAGCCAAAAAGCCATTCCCGTCGGAAACTCTCGTCGTGCTTTTGGCACTTTGACGAGAAATCCGCCCCGAAAATGGCAATTCTGACTGTTTTATGGAGTTAGCAGCAAGGCATTGTTTCTGCCAGTCAGCGCATCCGCATCCGGCCGTCCCAGCATGCCGCACAGCCGCTCATAGGCCGCCTGCATCCGGGTGGCCCGGGTAGTGCAGTTATGTGCGTCCGAGGAGATCGCGTCCACAAGGCCGTCCTTCAGCCAGCGGTCCAGCTTCCGGCGCTGAAAGAATCCGCCCTCCAGCACCGTGGCCGCATTGACCTGACAGCGGATGCCGTACTGTTCCTTCAGGCGGGGCAGCGCACCGCTGCGGGCAAGGCGGGGGTAGCGCTCAATGTGCGCCAGCAGCACCCGGTAGCCGCTGCCGGTGATCTGCCGCAAGGCCGTTTCCACTTCCGCCGCCGCCACATCGGGCACGAACTCCAGCAGCACCCAGTCGGTGCCGCCCAGCGTGACTAGGCTGTGCTCTGCCGCCGCATAGGCCGCAGCCGGGGTATACAGCAGCTCCGAGCCGCTTTCCAGCATCAGGTCGTAGCCCTTTTCGGCGCAGTAAGCCCGTGCAAAATCAAGATGCCGCTGATACACGTCCAGCGGAAAGGGCTCCATGCCCGGCGTGCTGTGAGAGGTGGCAAACAGACGGGTGACCCCATCCGCCGCCGCCGCATCCAGCATGGCAAACATCTCTTCCCGCGTGCGGGCACCGTCGTCCACACCATAGACGAAATGCGCGTGATAATCCGTAAAGCCGCTCATTTCTTTTCAGCCGCATGCTTGTGCTTATAGTATCGGTTGTAGTAGCCGTATTTGCCGTAGGTACGGTAGTAATACTTGCGGCTCAGGTAGCTGTCGTAATCCACCTGGTTCAGCACAGTGCCCAGGATGGGGCAGCCGCTCTGCTCGATCTGCTGCTTCACATCCAACAGCTCCTGCCGGCGCACATCGTTGTACTGCACGGCGATGAGGGTGCCGTCGCAGGATTTTGCGATCTCAGCAGCATCAATGACCACGCCCACAGGGGCGGCGTCCACCAGCACATAATCCACCCTCTGGGCCAGGGCGTCCAGCAGATCCTTGAAGTGATGGTTGCTCAGCAGAGCCAGGGGGTTGGGCACATCCCGGCCCACCGGAACCATCAGGGCACCGGGGATGTCGGTCTGGTAGATGACCTCCTCCATGCCCACCATGCCGGCCAAAAAGTGGGAAAGACCCTTGTCGTCGTTGCGGCCGTCCTCAAACTGCAGGCCGTACTGGGCGTTTACCACGCTGCGGCGCAGGTCGGCGTCCACCAGGGCCACCTTCATGCCACGCTGGGCCAGGGTCCGCATCAGGTTCATGGACAGGTAGCTCTTGCCTTCCGAAGCGTGGCAGCTGGTGATCATGATCTTTTTGACCGTTTCACCTGCAAAGGACAGGTTGGTGCTCAGGGTATTGAAGGCCTCGCTGCCTGCATAGTCCAGTTCCGGAAATTTTGTGATCTTCAGCTGTTTCATGCCTTCCTCCCGGTACCGCCCACACGGCGGCGAATATCTTTGCTCAGGCGCTTCATGCGGCGCTGGAAGTTGCTGCCCTTTTTGGGCTCGGTGCCACCCACCAGGGGCACAGAGGCCAGCACCACCATGCCGGTGTACTTGCGGATCTCCTCAGCGGATTTATAGGTATCGTCCAGCAGCACTCGCAGCACCACCACACCGCAGGACAGCACAAAGCCTGCCAGGAAGCCCAGCAGGATGTTCTTGGACTTGCTGGGGCTGAAGGGGTTGGCCGGTACCCGGGCCGAGGACATGATGGTGGGCTCGTCGGTCTTCATCTTCTCCGCAATGTAGCTTGCGCCCACCTCAGCATACTTATTGGCAATGGCTGCAGCCTCTTCGGGGTCTGCATCGGTCACCGTAATGTCCAGCATACGGGTGTCGTTGGCATTGGTCACGCTGAGCATGTTGTCCATCTGGGTATAGGTATAGTCCAGATCCAGTGCACTGATGACCTTTTCGTGGACCTCCCACATCTCAAAGACCTTAATGTAATCGCTGGTCAGGGCACTGCCGATCTGGATATCCGAAAGGTTCAGCACCGAGTCGTCCCGGCTCACCACATAGATGGTAGAGGTGGCCTTGTAGAGGGGGGTCACCAGCAAAAAGGTATAGAGTGCTGCCAGCACCATTCCTGCTGCGGCGGCTGCCGCAATAAACTTCCAGTGGTCCAGCAGGCCCATGCACAGTTCCAGAAGATCAATGGTATCTTCTTCCTGCTGCGGCCGCACCTCGGAACGATAAGGTTCCTGCGTTAAAGTATCTCGCTGCACTTCGTTGCTCCTTTAAATTTCCTTGGCTTTCTCCGTGAAAAATGCGGCGTTCCCTTTTTCGGAAGAGAGCGCCGCAGGACAAAGTCGTTCTGTTTTTACTTCCGGGTCACAGCTGCAATGTAGGCCTTGCCTGCCTGCAGGTTGATCATGGTGGTGGCATCCAGCTCCAGCTGGACCTTACGGACCTTACGGGCCACGCCGTTCACCACAACGGTCTCCTCCACGACCACACCGGCCAGAGGCAGGTTGACGATCTTGCCGTTGGGGGTCTTGACACGGATGATCACGGCAACGGTGGTGCCGCTCTCCGGCAGAGCTGCCATGGGGACCTTGACGGTGATCTTGTCCATGCCGGTCTTGTAGCCGGAGACCTTGATCTCCTTGATCTCGCTGACGGTCACGGCGTCCTTCTCAGTGCCCAGGATCTTCGCAGCTGCATCCACAGCCTCTGCAGTCAGGTACTTCTCCACGCCCTCGCCCTTCAGCTGGGTCTCTTCCTTACTGGAGTCCTCCGTGGTCTTGACCTCCACCTTCAGGCCCTCGCTACTGGCAGAACCGGAAACGGAAACGTCGGTCTTGCCTGCATCGGCATCGGTGCCAGTCTTGCTGGGCACAGACTCCACAGCAAAAGCGGTAGCGGCAGCCATGCTCACCAGCAGAGCTGCGGAGACCATGGCGCAAACGATCTTTTTCATTTTCATAAGAATATACCCCTTTCAGACCAGTTCTCTCGGCTTTGAGAACGTCTTTATCCTAAACGTGTCTTGGGCACGCTTATTCAACTTTTTCGTAAAACAGCTGCAGCACCGCCTGCTGCAACGCATCGGCATCCGGATAAAACTCCATAAAGCCATCCTCCCCGACCTGATAGGTGCCATCCGGTTTGATGGTGTCCAGCCGGGTGTAGTCCTTTGCCGCCCAGGCCTCGTTCACCAGCTGACCTTTGGCCATGCTGGTGGTCAGGTAGGGCTGCAGGGCGTCGTAGGCGTCCACGGCAAAGTTCTGATCCTTCTGCAGTTTTTCATCCAGCTGCACCGACAGCTGTCGGATGTAGCTTTCCTGCCGCGCCATGCGGGCCTCGTTGGTGCCTACACCGACACTGCGGCGGGAGCGGACATAGGTCTCGGCCTGCTCGCCCTGCAGCGTGAGGGTCGCACCCTTGGTCATAGCCGGGTCGATGGCGGAGAAATCATCCTCCAGCGTCACGGTCACACCGCCTGCCAGATCGTTCAGGGTGGAAATGCCGTCCAGCCCCATGGCAAGGTACTGGTCGATCTCCTGGCCTCCCAGCAGATTTTCCACCGCTTCTACGGTCACCTCGCAGCTGGTCTGGCGACCATCGCCAAAGGCATAACCCAGACAGATCTGCTCGGTCACCGGCTCGTAGCGGTCACCCAGCAGGCCCAGCACCGTCACGGGGGTCATGGTATCGCGGTCGATCTGCAGCTGCTGCACCGTCTTGTCCGCGTCATCCAGTACCACCAACCGCAGAAAGTCGGCCTGGCCGGCCTTGCGGTACTCGTAGCTGTCCTGGGTGTCGTGGTCCACGCCCATGACCAGGATCGTGGTCAGGCGGCTTTTTTTGCGGTAGGTCACGCCGTCCACTTCCACAGTCTCCTGGTCGGCCTGGGGCAGCTGGGTGCGGGTCTCCGGCTTTTCTGCCCGTTTCTCCAGCCAGCGGCCCCCGCCGTACAGTACCAGCACGACCGCCAGAACGGCCAGCAATGCTGCTACAGCATGAAAAACCGTCTTATTTTTTTGTTCTTGTTTCTTCAACGGGATCGCTGCTCCTTGCTTTGGTCCGAAACGCTCTGGGATTCCAGAGCACCTCATTTATTTATTATGCGTCACACTTCCGCAACTGTCAATAGATTTTATTTCATCTTTCCTGTTTTTTTTCATGTTTTTCTGTCACATAAACGCAACCGGCCCCGGCTATGGAAAACTACCTTCCACAGCCGGGGCTGGTTCGTCTGTTTTATTTCAGGTCCAGTTCCGGCGGTACGTCGATCTGATCTGAAACATATTTCCCGTTCTTCTTGCGCTGGCGCACACACTCGGTGAGCAGATATTCGATCTGTCCGTTCACCGAGCGGAAATCATCCTCTGCCCAGGCAGCAAGGGCATCGTAGAGTTTGGCGTTCAGGCGCAGGGGCACCTGCTTTTTGGGCTCTGGCATCAGTACAGGCTGCCGCTGTTCACAACGGGCTGGGCGTCGCGGTTGCCGCACAGCACCACCAGCAGATTGGACACCATGGCTGCCTTGCGCTCGTCATCCAGCTCTACCACCTTGTTTTCGTTCAGACGGTCCAGTGCCATTTCCACCATGCCCACGGCACCGTCCACGATCATCTTGCGGGCGTCGATGATGGCACTGGCCTGCTGGCGCTGCAGCATGACCGCTGCGATCTCCGGCGCGTAGGCCAGATAGGTGATGCGGGCTTCCACCACCTCGATGCCGGCCTCGGCCACATTCTTCTGGATCTCGTCGCGGATGCGGGCCGCCACCACCTCGGAGGAGCCGCGCAGGCTGCCCTCATCGGCCACACCGTCGCCGGTGGTGTCCACATTGGGGGCCACATCATAGGGGTACACCCGCACCACATTGCGCAGGGCGCTGTCGCACTGCAGAGAGAGGTATTCCTTGTAGTTATCCACGTTGAACACGGCCTTGGCGGTGTCGGTGACCCGCCAGATCACCGCAATGCCGATCTCCACCGGGTTGCCCAGGCAGTCGTTGATCTTCTGCCGGGAGTTGTTCAGGGTCATCATTTTCAGGGAGATCTTTCTGCTCATGGATTCGGCACTGACCTGGGCATTCTGGCCGCTCTGGCCAAACATGGCAGCCATGCCGTTTTCTTTGCTGCTCACGTCACCGCTCTGGCTCAGGCGGGTACCGGCGGCAGGGTTGACAGCGGTGCAGAAGTAAAAGCCCTGTCCCTTCAGGGTGCCGATGTAATCACCGAACAGGGTGAGCACCAGCGCTTCCTGCGGCTTGAGCACCTTCAGGCCGCAGAACAGGAAGATGCCTGCGATCCAATACCCGATGGACAAGATCAGCAGCGGCAAGCCCAGAAGCATCCGGTCTGCATCCAGCAGGGTGATGCTGTAAATAAACAGGGCAATAGATGCCACATAGCCCAACAGGGTCAGCAGCAGTACCGCCATGCCGTTTTTGCGGGTATTCAAAATTTTCTCTTCCATAACAAGTCCCTCCTTATCAGGGTCGGAAGCGTTTCTTTGTGATATCAAAATCATATCACTTTAAGTGGTATCTGTCAAGGCCTCCGGCCCCGCACAACAAAAAAACACCCGTTCTCCGGGGAAAATTCCCCAGAAAATCGGGTGTTTTTGCGGGTTCAGGTCTTAGCGCTTGTACTTGGATGCAGCCTGCAGACGCTGCATGGCACGCTGCAGTGCGATCTGGCTCTGATAATATTCATGCATGCTCTTCTGGTGCTGCAGGCGCTCTTCCGCACGGATGCGGGCCGCCTCGGCACGGTTCTTGTCGATGTCCTCCGGGCGCTCGGCGCTGTCCACCAGCACCATCACATACGCGGGGGTCACCTCGGCAATGCCGTCACCCACCAGAATGTCGCGGGCTTCGCCGTTCACTTCAAAGTGCAGGATGCCCATGTGGATGGCCACCAGCACGGGGTTGTGCCCGGCCTGCACGCCATACACACCGTCGCCGGTGGGCAGCACGAGGTCCTCACAGTCGCCCTGATAGAACTCACCGCTGGAGGCCGTGATATTCAGCATGAACTTGTTCATCAGACGGCACCGCCCTTTTCCTCAGCCATCTTTTCAGCGGCCTTCTGGCGGGCATCTTCCAGCGTACCCACGTTGAAGAATGCCCACTCCGGCAGGTCATCGGCCTCGCCGTCCACGATGGCGGCAAAGCTGCGCACGGTGTCCTTCAGCGGCACATACTTGCCCTTCAGGCCGGTAAAGTTCTCGGCCACGGCAAAGGGCTGGGACAGGAACTTCTGCAGCTTGCGGGCACGGGTCACGGTCAGCTTGTCGTTCTCGTCCAGTTCGTCCATGCCCAGAATGGCGATGATGTCCTGCAGCTCCTGATAGCGCTGCAGAATGGACTGCACCTTGCGGGCCACGCGGTAGTGCTCCTCGCCCACGATGTCTGCTTCCAGAATGCGGGAGGTGGATGCCAGCGGGTCCACGGCCGGGTAAATGCCCTGCTCCACGATCTTACGGGACAGCACGGTGGTGGCGTCCAGATGTGCAAAGGTGGTGGCAGGGGCCGGGTCGGTCAGGTCGTCGGCGGGGACGTAGACGGCTTGCACGGAGGTGATGGAGCCTTCCTTGGTGGAGGTGATGCGCTCCTGCAGAGCGCCCAGCTCGTTGGCCAGAGTGGGCTGGTAACCCACAGCAGAAGGCATACGGCCCATCAGGGCGGACACCTCGGAGCCTGCCTGCACGAAGCGGAAGATGTTATCAATGAACAGCAGCACGTCCTTGTGGGTCTCCTCACGGAAGTACTCTGCCATGGTCAGGCCGGTCTCAGCAACACGCATACGTGCTCCTGGGGGCTCGTTCATCTGACCAAAGACCAGTGCGGTCTTATTCAGAACACCGGACTCGTTCATCTCGCCCCAAAGGTCGCAGCCCTCGCGGGAGCGCTCGCCCACGCCGGTGAAGATGGAGTAGCCGCCGTGCTCGGTGGCCACGTTGTGGATCAGTTCCTGGATCAGCACGGTCTTGCCGACGCCTGCACCGCCGAACAGACCGATCTTGCCGCCCTTTGCATAGGGGGCCAGCAGGTCGATGACCTTGATGCCGGTCTCCAGGATCTCGGTCGCGGGCTTCTGCTCCGCAAAGCTGGGGGCCTTGCGGTGGATGGGCCAATGCGGCACATCATCCACAGAGCCCTTGCCGTCGATGGGTCTGCCCAGCGGGTCGAACATGCGTCCCAGCGTGGCTTCACCCACCGGTGCGGTCAGGCCGTGGCCGGTAGCGGTCACGGTCATGCCCTTGCCCAGACCCTCGCTGGCGGAAAGCATGATGCAGCGCACAGTGGTCTCGTTGACATGCTGTGTCACTTCCATCGTGCGCTCGGTGCCCTCGGCGGTCACGGTAAGCGCTTCCTGCAGGGCAGGCAGCTTGCCTGCGGTGAACTGCACGTCCACCACAGGGCCGGCTACGCGAATAATAGTTCCCTGTATCATACGATTGCCTCTATACTAATTTGTAAATACGTTTTATTCCGCCCGGTTCTGCACGGCAGCCGCACCGCCGATGATCTCGGTGATCTCCTGTGTAATGGAGCCCTGACGGGTGCGGTTGTACTCCAGCTGCAGCTCACGGATCATATCGTTGGCGTTCTTGGTGGCGGAATCCATGGCGGTCATGCGGGCGCTCTGCTCTGCGCAGAAGCTCTCGGTCATGGCACCAAAGATCATGCCGTGCATATAAATGGGCGCGATTTGTTCAAACACCGTCCATGCAGACGGGAACATCTCCACATCGCCTTTCGGATCGCCCAGACCCTTGGGGGCAGGCTGCAGATGGGCGCGGTCCAGCGGAAGCAGACGCACCATGGTGGGCTCGCTGGTCAATGCATTCTCGATGCGGGTATAGATGAGATAGATCTCATCCAGCTTGCCGGTCTTGAAATCATCGATGGCGTCCATCGTGATATCGCGGGCGCGCTGCAGCGTGGGCTCCGTGGCACCATAGTGGAAATCCTCCACCAGCCGCGGATCCTTGTGGTACAGGGCGCGGTAGCCGGTCTGGCCGATCACATAGAACCGGTCGTTCTCATCCGCATTTTCCTTGAGGAACTTGATGATGTTCTGGTTGTAAGCGCCTGCCATGCCCTTATCTGCCGTCAGCACGATATAAGCGCGCTTGGGGTTTGCGGTGTTGCGTTCGTGGAAGAACGGATGCACCGGCTCTTCCGGCAGGTGGGGCACCACGCGGGAAATGGTATCGCGCATACGGTTGAAGTAGGGCGATACATTCTGGTAGTTCTTACGTGCCTTGCGCAGCTTGGACGAGGAGATCAGGTACATGGCGTTCGTGATCTTCATGGTGTCCTGAATGCTCTCGATGCGCTCCTTCAGCAGCTTACTGGACGGCATGGCTGTCGCCTCCCGCATAAGCTTTCCAGGCGTTCAGGATGGCATCGACCATTTCAGGTTCCAGCTTGCCGGTGGCGGTGATCTTATCCATCGTACCGGACACATCCGCGCGGAACTGACGCACAAATGCGGAAGTTTTGGCGCGCAGCTCGGCAGTGGGCAGTTCGTCCAGCACGCCGTGGGAAGCCAGCACCAGCGTGACCACCTGCTCGGCGTCGGACTTGGGCTGATACAGCGGCTGCTTGAGCATTTCCATCAGAGCCTTGCCGTGATCCAGCTGGCGGCGGGTCTCCGCGTCCAGATCCGAGCTGAACTGTGCAAAGGACTCCATATCCTTGTACTGTGCCAGCTCGATACGCAGGTTGGCGTTGGCCTTTTTCATGGCCTTGGTCTGGGCAGCGCCGCCCACACGGGACACCGACAGACCCACATTGACGGCCGGGCGGTTGCCTGCATTGAACAGGGCGCTCTCGAGGAAGATCTGACCATCGGTGATGGAAATGACATTGGTGGGGATGTAGGCCGAAACGTCGCCTGCCTGCGTCTCTACGATAGGCAGTGCGGTGATGGAGCCGCCGCCCAGATCGTCACGCATCCGGCAGGAGCGCTCCAGCAGACGGGAGTGCAGATAGAACACATCGCCGGGGTAAG
>OLQW01001060.1_pt1 | contig 13671 bp, 12 predicted proteins | sample 1672901 | NCBI WGS metagenome assembly OLQW01 (sample SAMEA3136735, study PRJEB25190) | human gut metagenome | reverse complement strand
TAGTAAATAACAAGATGGATAAGCAACAATTATTTGAAAACATAAAGCGCAAAAAATCATTCCTTTGTGTAGGACTTGATACTGACATCAAGAAAATCCCGGAACATCTGTTGAAAGAAGAAGATCCGATCTTCGCATTCAACGAAGCAATCATTGACGCGACAGCTGATTTGTGTATCGCCTACAAACCCAATCTGGCTTTCTATGAAAGCATGGGTGTAAAAGGATGGATCGCATTTGAAAAGACAGTAAAATATATCAAAGATAACTATCCGGATCAATTCATCATTGCTGACGCAAAGCGTGGTGATATCGGAAATACTTCTGCAATGTATGCCCGCACATTCTTTGAAGAATTGGATATCGACTCTGTAACAGTAGCCCCCTACATGGGTGAAGACAGCGTTACTCCGTTCCTTACCTACGAAGGCAAATGGGTGATCCTGTTGGCATTGACTTCCAACAAAGGATCTCATGACTTCCAATTGACAGAAGACGTAAACGGCGAACGTCTGTTCGAGAAAGTATTACGCAAATCACAGGAATGGGCTGGCGATGACCGCATGATGTATGTGGTAGGTGCTACTCAAGGACGTGCTTTTGAGGACATCCGCAAGATTGTCCCGAACCATTTCCTTCTCGTACCAGGCGTGGGAGCACAAGGCGGTTCACTCGAAGAAGTTTGCAAATATGGTATGAACAGTACATGCGGATTGATTGTTAACTCGTCGCGTGGTATTATCTACGTAGATAAAACAGAGAAATTTGCAGAAGCTGCCCGCACCGCCGCACAAGAAGTGCAAGCACAAATGGCTGAACAACTCAAAGCAATTCTCTGAAAAGGGAAAAAGGATCTCTAAAGAAAACGAATGCCTTACGAAAGAAAGATAATTAACGACCCCGTATTCGGGTTCATCAATATTCCAAAGGGGTTACTATACGATATAGTACGGCATCCCCTTTTGCAGCGTCTTACCCGCATCAAGCAAGTAGGATTGTCATCTGTTGTGTACCCCGGTGCGCAACACACCCGCTTCCAACACTCCTTAGGTGCTTTTCACCTGATGAGTGAAGCTATCACCCAACTGGCCTCCAAAGGCAATTTTATCTTTGATAGTGAAGCGGAAGCCGTGCAGGCTGCCATCCTGTTGCATGATATAGGACACGGCCCTTTCTCGCATGTACTGGAAGACACGATTGTAAAAGGAGTCTCGCACGAAGAGATTTCTCTCATGTTGATGGAACAGATGAATAAAGAGATGAACGGCCAGCTGAGTCTTGCCATTCAAATCTTCAAGGACGAATATCCGAAACGTTTCCTGCATCAGCTTGTAAGCGGGCAACTGGATATGGACAGACTCGATTATCTTCGACGCGACAGTTTCTACACCGGCGTAACGGAAGGGAATATCGGTTCGGCAAGAATCATCAAAATGCTCGACGTGGCGGACGACCGCCTCGTTATCGAATCGAAAGGCATCTATTCTATTGAGAATTTCCTGACTGCACGCCGCCTGATGTACTGGCAAGTCTATCTGCACAAAACCTCCGTTGCCTACGAGAAAATGCTGATTAGCACCCTGCTCCGCGCCAAGGAACTGGCAAGCCGCGGCATAGACCTCTTTGCCTCACCCGCCTTGAAATTCTTTCTATACAACGACATCAGCCGGGAGGCATTCTACAACAATCCCGAATGTTTGGAGAATTTCATTCAGTTGGACGATAATGACATCTGGACTGCCCTCAAGGTATGGAGCCGCCATTCGGACAAGGTTTTGTCCACCTTGAGCGCCGGCATGATTAACCGAAACATCTTCAAAGTCGAGATTTCTACCGAACCTATTAGTGAGGAACGGAAAAAAGAACTAACTTTGCAAATCAGTGAACAACTGAACATCCCTCTCTCCGAAGCGAGATATTTCATCTCTACCCCCAGCATCGAGAAGAATATGTACGACGAGGCAGATGACAGTATTGACATCCTCTACAACGACGGCAGCATCAAGAATATTGCCGAAGCATCGGATATGCTCAATATCTCTCTTCTGTCCAAGAAAGTAAAAAAGTACTACTTATGCTACCAACGTTTGCATAGATAAGTATAAAATATTCACCTCAGGACAAGGAAATATAAAAAAAAAGTCCGTTATTTGCGTTTTGAAACCATCTAACAAGAATAAGACATGGAGTTCTCTGCTAAACAAATTGCAACATTTATCCAAGGAGAAATTGTTGGAGACGAGAATGCTACCGTTCACACCTTTGCGAAAATCGAAGAGGGAATACCGGGAGCCATCTCCTTTCTATCCAACCCCAAATATACCCCCTACATATACGAAACCCAATCAAGCATTGTTCTGGTAAACAAGGACTTTGTTCCGGAACAAGAAGTGAAAGCCACCCTGATTAAAGTGGACAATGCGTATGAAAGTCTTGCTAAATTGCTAAATCTTTATGAGCAAAGCAAGCCAAAGCGGGTGGGAATTGACTCTCTGGCCTTTGTTGCCGAGACAGCTAAAATTGGCAAGGATGTTTACATTGCGCCTTTTGCCTGCATTGGCGAATACGCAGAGGTGGGAGACAATACGGTCATTCATCCGCACGTCACGATTGGCAGCGGTGCCAAAGTGGGCAATGACTGTATTATTTACGCTAACTCCACCATCTACCACGATTGCCGGGTAGGAAACCACTGCATCCTGCACTCCGGTTGCGTTATCGGTGCAGACGGTTTCGGCTTCGCCCCCACTTCCGAGGGCTATGAAAAAATACCGCAAATAGGTATCACTATCCTGGAAGACCATGTGGAAATCGGTGCCAACACGTGTGTGGACCGTGCTACTATGGGAGCCACCATCGTACATAGCGGTGTGAAACTGGATAATTTGATTCAAGTGGCACACAATGATGAAATAGGCTCCCACACCGTAATGGCGGCGCAAGTAGGTGTAGCAGGTTCTACCAAGATAGGAGAATGGTGCATGTTCGGCGGGCAGGTAGGCATTGCAGGTCATATTCATATTGGCAACAAAGTGAACCTTGGCGCACAGTCTGGTGTTCCCAGTAGCATAAAGGACGGTAGCCAACTTATCGGTACCCCTCCTATGGAGCTGAAACAATATTTCAAGGCATCCATCGCACAAAGAAGTTTGCCGGAAATGCAAGTGGAACTGCGCCAGCTCCGCAAAGAATTGAATGAACTTAAACAACTATTAAATAAGTAACCAATGTTAAAACAAAAGACTCTAAAAGATAGCTTTTCGCTTAGTGGAAAAGGTCTTCATACGGGACTTGACCTAACCGTTACTTTCAATCCTGCTCCGGATAACCATGGATACAAAATCCAACGTATTGACTTGGAAGGACAGCCTACCTTCGATGCCGTTGCAGACAACGTATCCGAAACTACCCGTGGAACTGTAATCTCCAAAAACGGAGTAAAGGTGAGCACAGTGGAGCATGGTATGGCAGCCCTCTATGCATTGGGTATCGATAACTGCTTGATACAGGTAAACGGACCGGAATTTCCCATTCTGGACGGAAGCGCCCAATATTATGTCAACGAAATAGAGCGCGTAGGCACTGTAGAACAAAATGCCGTAAAAGATTTCTATATCATCAAGTCCAAAATTGAATTCCGTGACGAAACAACCGGCTCTTCCATCATCGTGTTGCCGGACGAGAACTTCAGCTTGAATGTATTGGTATCATACGATTCCAACATCCTCCCCAACCAGTTTGCAACGCTGGAGGACATGACGAAGTTCAAGGATGAAATCGCCGCAAGCCGTACTTTCGTGTTTGTACGCGAAATTGAGCCGTTGCTGCAAGCCGGTCTTATCAAGGGCGGCGACCTTGACAATGCGATTGTTATTTACGAACGCGAAATGTCCCAGGAGAACTATGACAAGCTGGCCGACGTGATGGGTGTTCCTCATATGGACGCCAAACAATTGGGATATATCAACCACAAACCTTTGGTGTGGCCCAATGAATGCGCCCGCCACAAGTTACTTGATGTCATCGGTGACCTGGCCTTGATAGGCAAGCCCATCAAGGGCCGTATCATCGCTACCCGCCCGGGACACACTATCAACAATAAGTTCGCCCGCCAGATGCGCAAGGAAATCCGTTTGCACGAAATACAAGCCCCTACCTACGACTGCAACCGCGAACCGATTATGGATGTAAACCGCATCCGCGAACTTCTGCCTCACCGTTACCCGATGCAATTGGTGGACAAAGTCATAGAAATAGGTGCCAACTACATTGTAGGTGTCAAGAACGTAACTTCCAACGAACCTTTCTTTCAGGGACACTTCCCGCAGGAACCCGTAATGCCCGGTGTATTGCAGATAGAGGCAATGGCACAGACGGGAGGTTTGCTTGTACTGAATTCAGTGGATGAACCGGAACGTTACTCCACCTACTTCATGAAGATTGACGGTGTGAAATTCCGCCAGAAAGTGGTACCGGGAGACACGCTCATCTTCCGTGTAGAGCTGATGGCCCCCATACGCCGCGGCATCTCCACCATGAAAGGTTATGTGTTCGTAGGCGAAAAGGTGGTCTGCGAAGCAGAGTTTATGGCACAAATAGTTAAGAACAAATAATAAAATTTACGATTAGACTATTTACGATTTACGATTCAAATTACTCGTGAGAATTATCACATTCGGATAAAATCGTATATACAGTAAATCGCAAGTATTCTCAATCGTAAATCGTAAATAGCTAAATCGTAAATAATATGATAAGTCCCTTAGCGTATATTCATCCCGAAGCCAAAATCGGGGAAAACGTAGAGATTGCTCCTTTTGTTTTCATTGACAAGAATGTGGTAATCGGTGATAACAACAAGATTATGGCAAACGCCAACATTCTGTACGGTGCACGCATCGGTAATGGAAACACCATTTTCCCGGGAGCCGTTATCGGTGCCATTCCCCAGGATTTAAAGTTCAGAGGGGAGGAAAGCACTGCTGAAATCGGAGACAACAATATCATACGTGAAAACGTAACTGTCAACCGCGGTACAGCTGCCAAAGGCAGAACCATCGTCGGCAATAACAATCTCCTAATGGAAAGTGTGCACGTGGCGCACGATGCCCTGATAGGCAACGGCTGTATCATTGGCAACTCTACAAAAATGGCGGGTGAAATTGTCATCGACGATTATTCCATCATCAGCGCCAATGTACTGATGCACCAATTCTGCCATGTGGGCGGTTATGGAATGATACAAGGCGGCTGCCGTTTCAGCAAGGACATCCCACCGTACATCATTGCCGGACGCGAGCCTATCTGCTATGCGGGAATCAATGTGGTAGGGTTACGCCGCCGTGGCTTCTCCAACGAGACCATTGAGAAAATCCATGATGCCTATCGTATTATCTATCAAGGCGGTCTGAACAATACGGATGCCTTGAAGAAAATCGAGGATGAAATGGAAATGACACCGGAAATAAGCTATATCGTAAACTTTATACGTGAATCAGCCCGCGGCATTATCCCCGCAGGAAAATGAAAAACGTATGATTTACACAAAGTCAGAAATCATAAATTATAAATCATCATGATCTACAGATTTACAATCATCTCTGATGAGGTGGACGATTTTGTCAGAGAAATACAGATAGACCCGGAAGCTACCTTTTATGACTTCCATGAAGCGATTCTAAAGTCGGCAGGCTACACTAACGACCAAATGACGTCTTTCTTCATTTGCGATGATGACTGGGAGAAAGAGAAAGAAATTACGCTGGAAGAAATGGATGACAATCCGGAAATGGACAGTTGGGTGATGAAAGAGACCCAGCTGAGCGAACTGGTTGAAGACGAGAAGCAGAAACTTCTCTATGTATTCGATTATATGACTGAGCGCTGCTTCTTCATCGAGCTTTCTGAAATCATTACCGGAAAGGAAATGAAAGGAGCCAAATGCACCAAGAAAGCAGGTGAAGCTCCCAAGCAGACCATTGATTTTGAAGAGATGGCAGCTGCTGGCGGTTCCCTTGATTTGGACGAAAACTTTTACGGCGACCAGGACTTCGATATGGAAGATTTCGACAAAGAGGGTTTCGGCGGTTTGGACGAAGTCGGAAACTCCTTTGAAGAAGAGAAATATTAAACAGACATACCATACAGATTTCTTTTAGGCACGGATTACACGGAAACACACGGTTGTTATTGAATATTCCGTGTAATCCGCGTAATCCGTGCCTATTTTTTTACCCGCATGCACACCCTAATCGTACTTATCGGTCCCACCGGAGTAGGCAAAACAGAGCTCAGCCTCCGATTGGCAGAACATTTCCATACTTGTATCGTCTCGGCCGATTCGAGACAACTCTATGCAGATTTAAAGATAGGCACGGCTGCCCCTACACCGGAGCAACTGCAACGGGTACAGCATCACTTCGTCGGTACCCTGAAGCTGACAGACTATTACAGTGCCGCCCAATACGAAGCGGAAGTGATGAAGCTGCTGGAAGACCTGTTTACAAAGCATAACACCGTACTGCTGACCGGAGGCTCAATGATGTATGTAGATGCAGTCTGTAAAGGAATTGACGACATTCCGACCGTAGATGCCGATACACGCCAGCTCATGCTGCACAAATACGAAACAGAAGGTCTGGAAAGACTTTGTGCGGAACTTAAGCTGTTGGATCCGGAATATTACAAAATAGTAGATTTGAAGAATCCCAAACGCGTAGTCCATGCTTTGGAAATCTGCTACATGACGGGAAAGGCCTACACTTCCTTCCGCACTCAACAAAAGAAAGAACGCCCCTTCCGTATCATCAAAATAGGATTAACACGTAACCGGGAAGAGCTTTATGAACGCATCAACTGCCGGGTGGACCAAATGGTGGAAGAGGGTTTAGTGGAAGAAGCGCGCATGGTCTACCCGCATAAAAGTCTAAATTCCCTAAATACAGTAGGCTACAAAGAAATATTCAAGTACCTGGATGGTGAATGGACATTACCCTTTGCCATCGAAAAGATAAAGCAGAACTCACGCATCTATTCCCGTAAGCAAATGACCTGGTTCAAACGAGACGAGGAAATCCACTGGTTCCACCCGGAGCAGGAAGGGGAAATACTGGAATACTGTCATTGTTCCATCAAAGGCGTATAAGCCTTTCGGACAAGTGCTTCCACATCTTGATAAAGCTTCTGCATTTCTTGAGAATCAATGCTTCCTTGCTGTCTCCAGCTGTCCAACAATAGGCATGTACGGCGAAACACCTCTGCCTCTACCGTAACAAGCTGCTGCATATAGCCATTATTCTCCATATTGTACAGTTTTTCCCAATTCAGATAACGATTGGTTCCCATCCCCTGATTATAACAAAAGACATTGTTGGAAAGCCGGAGTGACCAATCACTGAGCGGAGCGGCGGCACACGCCTTGTCCCAACATACCATCGGAGGCAGAAGTCTATCCGCATCCTTCACCCAAAGCGGCACGGCAATACCCGTAGGAGGATATCCCAGCATTGTCCACATCGTAGTAAGTTCCACCTTCTCACCCGGTTTTACGCCCTGCACCACAATGGAACAAGAAGTACTGTTACGGGGAATAAAATCCTGGTCGACAAACCAACCGGAACCTTGCGGGCGATTAAATTTCCCGTTCTTCAAATCAATATCAAGCATGCCGTTGCGAAACGAACGTGAAAGATCATTGAATATACCCTGCGGTGTGATCCCTCCCGTTGCAGAAGCCCTCATCAGTACCCTGTCTGCCTCCATATAGCGTACATAACCTGCCCCCCGATTTGCTTCACCGGCAAAAGAGAAGTTGGTACGGGCAATGTAGCCGTAAGGAGCATCTTTGGGATTATTGGCATCATACATCGTATATTTATAATAATCCACCTCAAACATGGCGGCAGCGCCTTGAGCGTCGATTACGCCAAAATTGGCCTCTATCAAGCTGGGCTTGGAAATGGTATCGAGGAAATGGCAGAAATCCTCCACCGTGGCACAAACCTCCAAGGCACGGTAGATAATCCTCCCGTTGGCTGCCCCCCGTTCTTCCCCATCTTTCACTTCCACCAGATTGTAGGATTGGGTGTTCATCAAGGCAAAACCAACGGAGTTTGTACCCATCCATGCCTCTTTCAAGGCAGGAAAGTTAGCACTATTCACATCGGCAATGAAGTTATACTTCTCCCCTTTTATATAAGCAACATGATTTCGCAGATAGTCCGTATCACGGTTTTTCCATAGCAACGGACGGCCGTCAGGAGTAACCTTTCCAGAAACGACGGCAGATGTACAAGCCAGAACCGGCTCAGCAGTGAGTGCCGCAAGCAGTCCCCATATTAAAAAAAGATGTTTTATCATAACCTTGCCTTCCTTAGATTTATATTCGCAAAGGTATGATAATCTGTGAAAGGGCAAAAGAAATCCTCTGAAATCCTTATCCCCTATTCATCAGGAAAGAATTATTCGCTGACAAGTTTCTGCAACTTATCCTGCATATACCGAAGTTTCGCAGTTCCAGTACCTTGTTCTATATGACGGATAATGCCTTTCTTATCCACCAGTATAGTGACCGGCATACCACTCACATGAAAGGTCTCGAAGAAAAACAAGTCATCGGCTATCTGGGTAAAGAGGAAAGGACGGCTCTCTACAATTTTCTTTATTTGTGCAGCACTGTCAAAAGTCGTAGCAAGATAGGTTACATCAGGATAGACTTCTATCCATTTGTTCAGCTCCGACATTTCACGGATACAAGGACCACAGCCGGTATACCAGAAGTTCAAGACCATAGGACGTCCCGTCACATCGGCCTTGCTCCATTCCTGTCCTTCTGTGTCTTTCACTTTGAATTCCGGAAAAGCCTTTCCTATCCATTCTTCCTTCTTCAAAGTCTGTACGGCACCGCCTATCGGCAACTTCTTCCCCGTTCCTCCACGGTAACTCATCAAGAAAGCTTCCGCACCAGGCACCTCGTCGGCAGGAGTAGCATATTCTCTCACCTCCTCAGACAGCACAATGCCCTTGCGCAAGCGGAGTTCCGTAACCTCGTGTCTCGCGCCGTCCTCATGTATTATGAAAGCCGCCACGTTGTCCGAACCCACACCAGGCGGCATGCCTTCGAAGAAAAGCCCGCCCACCAAATAATATTTCTTACCGGCTGTCTGGGCAGAGCAAAGCCCTGCCCCCACAGCTACCAGAATCAGAAACAAAGAGAGAATTTTCCTTATCATAATTGTTAGAGACTATTCACTTTTCAGCGTAATCGTAAGCTTGGGCTGCACCTTCACTTTGCCGGTAGCCATACCTATATACGAAACAACCAATACAGCATCCTTAGAAGGTACAGAAAGGACAAAATTGCCATTGACATCGGTAACGCTTCCCGTAGTGGTACCTTCTATCAGAACAGCCGCACCGATAATAGGCTCACCCTGCTCATCCACCACTTTACCTTCCACTTTCATATTACCTTGAACGGAAGTCTTTTCTACAGCTTTAGTTTTTTTAGTAGTAATGTAAATCTCACCTTTTCCACCTGCCTCTTTCTTCACCTCAATACCCTCAATATTCTCGGCAGGTATTAAATCATCGATAGTTTTAGTACCCAAGTCAACCTTTTCTCCATCAATATAGACAGTCTTTATTAAATCAAGACTACTCTTATGCTGTACTTTAGCATTCTCTGCCACCTCATTACCCCGGCGGATAACCATACCCGGAGTTCCTTGTTTCAGGGTTATCAGAACAACGCCATTCTGTCCCTCTTCTCCATATAAATCCGTGGCAGATTTATCTTTCAAAACCGTTACACGTTCTATCTTATCAGGATTCAATGCACTCATGACAGATGGCGTCACCTCTTTTCCATCCACAATATACAATGGCTCTTTCCCATTACCCGCATATCCTTCAACTGTAATACCATTGGCAGAAGAAGTTTTTTCAAGTTTGTCGTTATCCAGCCTGAACATCACCGGAGCCGTATATTTCACTGCCACCGGCTGCCCCTTCTGTCTCCCCGGCTTCCACTTCGGCATAGTGTTTATCAATCGCAGCGCCTCGGCATCCATATCCTTATCCACAGAACGGAGCACCTTGGAGTCCTTGATGCTTCCATCTTCATCCACCACAAACTGGACAGTGACCCGTCCCTGCGTACCGTTCTCTTTGGCAGATGCCGGATAACGCATATTCGTCTTGATATAATCCATGAAAGCACTCATTCCGCCGCCGGGAAATTCCGGCATCTCCTCTGCCACCTCGAAGACCGAAGTTCCCTTCAACTGCTTGCGGACTTCCGCCGGTACATACTTCACATCGGTAGGCTTCGTAGTGTCACCTGCACTTTCCGCCACTTTTGTTTCTACAATTGCAGCCAAATCGTTAACTTTGACGCTTGAAATCTTCTCCACTTTATCGGAGACTTCGGGACGGGCAAAAGCTGTCACTGCAATGGCAGCTACCGGAAGTACATAAAGATACTTCAAACGTGCCCACGGACTTGATTTTTCTTTTAACATCATAGTGATACGTTTTTTAAGTTTACTGTGATTAAAGCTGTTGGCCATAGAGTAGAGCCTTGTGCCGACAGCTTTTTTTATTAATAATAGTTGATACTGTTTTGCATCCACACCCTCCTTTATCACCGTTTCATCCGCTTCAAACTCATGGATATTCTGCAATTCCTGCTTCAGGAGCCATGATGCCGGATTGAACCACTGAAAGAAAATGCAGACATCAGCCACCAGCAAGTCCCAGGAATGGCGGTTATGGATATGGGCAAGCTCGTGGATAAGGATTTCCCGTCCGTTCTCCTCCAAGTCTTTCCGTGAAATGACAATATATCCCATCCAACTGAACGGAGCGATGTCACAGTTGTGTACAATCAAAGTAACGCGCTCTTTCCTGCCCGGTAAGTAGCTGCCGATATCCTCTTTTTTACCCGATTTCAGCAACATCAGTAACCGTACCAACGAATATACGTTGCGGAAGGCAAAGAAAACGATTCCTGCCAGATAGACAAGCAGCGCCACTTGTATCCAGGTGACTGTTGCCGTTTCAGCCCTTGCTCCGGCCTCAGTGGCATTCACTGCATCTGCCATCATCAGCAACTGCTCCAATGTCAGCATCGTCTGGTGCACTTCCGTCTCCTGCTTCACACTTACCTATACCAAAGGCAATAGGCAGGACAACAGCAAAATGCCCAACAATGAAAAACGGTTGAAACGATGAAACGTCTCGCGTGCCAGCAACAAGCGATAAAACAAATAGAATATCGCCAGGCAAACAGAAGATTTGAGTATATAAACAAAAAACAGACCCATGGAATTATTTACTATTTAGGGATTTACGATTTACTATTTACTATTTACAGTTACTTGGTCAGTTCATTCCGTAGCATCTCCACTCCGGGAAATCCGGTTGCTTTGTAGGAAATATCTCCTTCACGGTTCACGACGAAATAGGTCGGGATACCCGGATATTCGTACAGCTTTGCCAATGCCGTACTTTGCTCATTGCTAATGCGACAGTGAATACCGGGTATATCCGGTATCATTACTTTCCATTTTCCTTCAGGAGATGTTTCGTCGACAATATATAGATAAACCACCTCTTTCAGCTCCTCTTTCAACGGTTTCAGGCTTTTCATGGCCCGCATACAAGGACCACACCAGGTGTTCCACATATCCACCAGTACCATCTTGCCACGATAAGGACGAGTAATGACCTGCAACAAACTGTCTGCCGCTACCTCCTTTTCCACCTCAACAATCTTATATCCGGTCTTTCCCTTAGTAGCTTCCAACTCTGATTTCAGTTCGGCTTCAATCCTCCCGTTTCTCATCAGGAACAATTGCCTGAGGTCGGGAGAAGCGATGCTGTCCACCGTCCGACGCTCTTCCTCAGTCAAAGGCATGTACTTGCTCAGATTACGGGAAGCACGCCCGGCAAGAAGCATGTCCGGCCAAAGAGGGTCTTGCACAAACTTATCCCGGAAATTTCCGGTAGCGGTCTTCACAAAGTCCGTATAATAATTGTAATATTTCTGTTCGGGGGTATGCAGAATATCCAGTTGCAGTATTTCCTTGAAGTATGAGGTACTGTCCACCGTCATGTCCGCCCTTTTCACCCCCTTCCTGCCCGAAAGCATCGGGGCATAACTAAGGTTACTCTTGTAATTATAGATAAGGCTGAACAGATTCATATCCAGATTTGCCCGAATATAAGTACGGCAAGCCTGGCTCATATCCTTGTTTTTTACAAGTTTCTTTTGCATATCTTCATAATGCCTGAACAGATACTTTTTATATGCCTGCGGAGTCATCCCACAAATATCTGCATAAAAATCATCAGCTCCCGATAAGCTTTTCATTTCACCGAACCGCAGCAACTCGGTATTCAGACCGGCATAGTCTCCTTCAAACCAAACACAGTTGTCCGTTACACCATCCCTTTTCCGGCTTAAAAGACGGCTTTGCGAATAGAATATTTCAGGCAGATTGATTGTGACATCCAGTTCTCCACCCGGAACGAGAAACAATTCTATTTTCGAACGGGATATCCACAGCGTAGCACCGCTCGGCAACAGCACCTCTGTCTCATAACGGAACGTGCCATCCTCCGCTATCTTCAAGTCCTTACCGGTGAAATACATGAAGAACCAAGGCGAGTCATAGTAGCGTAACGTCACTCCATACTCCGGTTTATACCCCAATATCTGCCCCTTTATGACAGTCTTTCCCATATTCAATTCCGGTCCGGGCAATGGCAAAACCTCATCCGGTTTCTTATTCCGCAAACGTTCGGGAATATCCACCCGAGGTTTCTCTCCGTTGAGCTGTATACCATAAATTACCCATCCTTCATCACTGTCCGGTGTCTCTACAAAATCAAAGCTCTCAGTATCCATCGGAAGCGGACTAAACTTCAAAACAGCAGTCATTTCACCGGAAGCGGGAATATGCGTCCATTCATCCCTGGCAAAACCGGTATTTCCCAAATATCCGTAATCCTTTCCGGATGCCCGCAACACAGCTGTCGAATCAATCCTGACCCTATCGCCCTGCATGCCATAAAGCCTCACCGCCAGCCAGGTCGTATCTTTTCCAAGCGTCACTTGCTCCACTTCAATGCTACGCGTATTGCATGCCATGAAATAGGGTACCTTTACGATTTTCTTTGCCTGCAATCCGCAGCAAATACTTACCAGCAGCAAACAAACCAATCCGATGTTTTTCATAAGCCAGAGTTATTAGAGCCTCAACAATCTCAGTCCCTTCCCTTTTCCACGTCTTGTATCAACTGCTTCAGTTCTTCCAGGGATATATCCTCTTCCTTCACCAGAGACGACACTGCGCTGAGATAGGAATTATTGAAATATTTGCTGATAACGTTCTTCAGTGTCCGCTTGCGGAAATCCTCCTCGCTGACCACCGCATAATACTGATACGTGTTGCCGTACGTATGATGGCTCAGGAATCCCTTATCCTCCAATCCTCTCACAATGGTGGACAAAGTATTGAAATGTGGTTTCGGCTCTTCATAGAATGCCAGCATTTCCTTCACAAACAAGGGTCCCTTTTCCCAGAAAAAGCCCATGATTTCTTCTTCTTTTGCAGTCAATCCTTTCATAACATTCTTTGTTTTCCGCAAATAACTAAATTATTTAGT
>OLQW01001053.1_pt1 | contig 13748 bp, 10 predicted proteins | sample 1672901 | NCBI WGS metagenome assembly OLQW01 (sample SAMEA3136735, study PRJEB25190) | human gut metagenome | reverse complement strand
TATTCACACCAAAGGTGTGTATTTACAGTATAAAGGAAATATATGTAATAGAGCCCAATAAGGGGGGCTCTGAATTACCGGAATATATGGCGCTCATTCTCCGGAATGGTGGCTCTCAAAGTCCGGACAGGTGGCTCAGAGATCCCCGGAATAATCATCATCAATCAAAGAATCAAGAAGAACTAATTTTTTACCATATTCTGCTGATTTTTGAGCAACCTCATTTTCTTTTACATCAACTGAATTTTCTCTTTCAGAAACGCTTTTTTCACGTTCTGAAATAACACGCTGTTGAGCTTCCATCTTATCTTCTTTCATCTGAAAATCTTTTTCGTCCTGCTCCTGCTTCTTTTTCAATTTTTCTTCACGTTCATCAATTTCTGATTCCTTAATAAGAGCATTCGATTCTCTAAGAATCAATTCAGAATTTTTTTCAGAAACTTCTATTTCTTTTTTGCGAACTTGTTCATCTCTGTCATTGATTTCTTTTGATTTTTCATCATTCAATGCTTTCTGTCGTTTGACACTATTTTCTCTCTGTTCCAGAGCAAATTCTCTTAATTGATTGTCTGCAACTGCATCATTGACTTCCATTTGTAATTCTTTCAAATCCTGTCTTTCCGCAGCCATTTCTCTAAATTCTGAAACATCTGAACGCTTTCTATGTTCACCAGAATCAGGCGTTCTTTGAATTGCTTCATAGCCGTATTCAATCGCATCATTTATCATTTCTTCCTCAATGATTTCTTTGAATCTTTCATGCAACTGTACAATTCCATATTCAGATTCTTTTGTCTTTTTAAATCCCATCTGTTCAAGTGCTTTCACACTTGCAACTCTTGATTCCATGCCCTTTTCATATCCTGTTGCTCTTAACACATATGCAAGATGACCATGACCTGTCCCACACGGTTCATCTCCGTGATATGTCGCACGAATAACAATTAAATGCTCAGGGTCTAATGTTGCAATTCTTTCAACAGCTTTGTGAAGAATTCTTTTTGTTCTTTCTGTATTTTCACTTTTATTCAAATGTGAAATCGCATACTCCGATGCTTCTTTTTCATGTCCAGATTTTTTCAATGTTCTCCAATGTTCCATATCAAAATCTTTATCTGTCACACCATTGTCATCTTTATTTCCAATCTGTAAAACGACTTCTTGAATTGGTGTTTCTTTTTGCTTTCCTTTTCCATAGCAAAAGGTTCCATCCACAACACCATCATAATAACTTTTCTGTCGTTCTGGGCTTGTAGATTCCGCACCCATTTTTCGTGATGGTCTTGTTTGCTTTGCGTTAAAATCATCCACTGAATCTTGAAAAATTTCATTGAATTTATCCGCATCTGTTGAATTCATATCGCCAATCCAAAATTCATTTCTTGAACTCAATTCAACATCTGCATTTGCCGGTGTAGTCAGTCGCTGGTCGTGCCATTCTGCTGTATGACCTTGCGATGATGATACTGTCATTGTTTCAGCCATCTCGTCCATCCCCTTTCCTGTAATATATCCGCATCCGTATTTGTTTCCAACCTTGCCTCTGCCAAGGTTGCTCAATACAACCTTTGACGCTTCGCATCAAAGGTTTTCTTTCGCCAAAAGGGGCTGTCTGCCCCTTTCTGGACTTACCCCGACCCTGCGGGGCTTGAAAAAATGTTCTTTACTGATTCTGTCCATAGAATGAATTTGTAACATTTTCTCTTTCCTGTTCACCTACATTTTCAACTGGAACAGATTCTTCCTGATGTGAAATTTGTGTCTGAACAGGTTCTGTTTTCTGCTCTGCATTTTTCGCTTTGCGATTTTTAAGAATGTACTGATAAACTTCTTCCTCGCGTTCATCAATTTCTTTCCAGAAGTTGATTTCTTTCTTCTGTCTTTTTACAGCAACATCTCTTTTTGCTTTCAGCTTTGCTTCAAATTCTTCATAAACTTTTCTTTCATCTTCACTCAGATAATTTAATAATTCATTTTCTTTTTTACTACGTTTACTCATAAAACTTTACCTCAACTTTCTATCAAAAAATTTGTAATAAAAAACGGTGAACAGAATCAAGAAACAATAAGTTTCCATCATCTGCTCACCGCTACGTCTCTCACGTATTTTTATTTCAGAATACGCTTCTGCCAGAAGCTGTGCGTCCGTAAACAATTCGGTTTTCTACACCGTACTGCGTAGATATTTTTTCATATCGGACATTCTCTCGTGAACTTTTTTATTTAATTGTTCAATGTAAATATAACAGATTTATTTATCAGATACAACCGTATAATTTCTGCCCAGTGCACCCATAAATAATTCCTTTGCAGAGCTTCCAGTAAAGTTTTCAATCTCATCCTGCACCTGTTTTGTCATCAAATCAAGATAACGATAAACACCGCCTTTTTCATCTGCAACAGCAAGTACAGAACCAAACATATCAGGATGGTCTTTCAAATACATTACATAACCTTTCAGCTTTGCAACGCTATCTCCTAACCAATCACCATGAGGGTCTACAATCGAACGAACAATTTTTCCATCGCCAGTCTTCTGAAAGAAAATAAAATCAGGATACATATTTTCCCATACATCATTTAACTTGTAAGGAATTGCAAGAGATGCATTAAGATTTCTTGACTGATTCCTATACCATGCTACATTTAATGTACGTGATAATTCTGTTTGTACCACTTTTTCTTCAAGGTCATTCAGTTTCAAATATGCCCAACCTTCATCGTCACTAATAATATGTTTTGGATATGCCTTATAATCTTTGTTCTGACGTGTAATACTTGCCTGAACATTTAAATTACGTTCAATATACGGTTTTGTATTACCCTCAATTCTATCCCATTTTGCTTTATTTTCTTCTGATACAGCATATCTCTGCGGAGCATAAATACTCAACAATTCATCTGTCTTTTTCTCTGCCCACTCTTCCATTGCCTGAATAATTTCCATACAATATCCAACAGCAGCAATACGACTAATCGCATTTGCATCAGAATCAAATTCTTCATTTTTACGCCTGTTAATACAATACTTAATCAAATCAGATGCACCAGAAAACACACTTACTGTATGTTTATAATATGTTACCAATCTATCTGCATCATTCTCAACCAGTTCTTCCCTATCCTCAAACGCTTCTCCTGTAAGTGGGTCAACCCTTTTTACGCTCACGGTTGTACTTTTAATTTCACTCAACGAACGCTTAAATTCTGCCGGATGTTTATGAATTTCACCTTCGATATTGTTATAAAATTCTTCCTGAATTTTTGAATCCAAATCAGACTCCACATCAATATCAGACATAACTACGTCAATACAGTCCCATAAGTCTAAGAAATGGTTTGTTTTATCATGACGCACCTGTCTGGTGATAATTTCTTCAAAACTTGCTTTAATTGCATCACTGTCAACCTTCGGAATTCTTTCAAGAGCTTCCGTCAATTCTTCCTCAGTTTCAACAACATCATCAATATTAACCGCAAATTCATCGTCTGTATTAACAGCAAATTCTGTTCCTGACAATGAATCTTCTGTCGATTCTCCATATGTATAACCGCCTGATTCGCATACTCTATCTGCACTAGCAGCAGTTACATTTTCATGCTTGACATCATCAGGTTGCTTCACTTCATTTTCACTCTGCTTTTGAGCTAATTTCTTTTCAATTTTCTTCTTGGTTTCTCCAAAAAATCCTACATCTGCCGGATTTTTAATAATCTTATTTGCATCAACCGCTACATTGTCTTCTTTCAAGCGTTCAACAACACTCTCAACAGTCAAAGCATCATATTCTGGAAGATAACATGCTACTGTGTTCAATTCTTCTACATTTGTAACACGTCTTGCTAATGGTGTACGAACCATACGACCAATCAACTGAGCAATGTATGTTGGGTCAGTTCGTTTTCTTCTGGAATAAATAACCTCTGCACGAGGACAATCCCAACCAGTAGATACTGCATCTTTTGCAAAAAGCACTCTAATTTCTGTGCGTTCAGCAACTTCCTCTGGTTTTACATACGGAATCTTTCCAGCCGGAGTAACAATGTCATCATGTTCACCAAATACATTTGCAAAGCAATCTGAAATATCCAGCCAAGGTAATGTTTTATGAATCTGAGAACAGAGAGAAGTCAATGTATCAACACTCACTTTATCTTCAACTTGTACTACCATCAGTGGAATTACAGTAGGGATTTTATTTTCTTCACAATAATCCTTCCATAATTTTGATGCAGAAGCCAGTTTCACACATGCCTGCGTTAAATCCTGATGCTTTGTATCAGCTGCTTTCTTAGGTGTACGAAGCTCAATCATATCTTTAATAAGACCCGAATCTTTTACGGCAGATACAGGTACATCAACAGATGCCTTCATATCCCGGTTCTTACGACCAGCCATTGCATTATTAAATCGTTCAGGTGTAGCAGAGATTCCTACTACGCAAGGCATTGGCTTATTGATTCCATCCTGTCCATCAATAATAATGCTATAAATAGTTTTATTGGCATTATCACTTGTACCTTTATCATTTCCTGTACCAAGACCTCTGTGAGCTTCATCAATAAACAGGAACAAATGAATGTCATCATCTTCAATAGTCGCATTCAGTACATCATAAAACGAACGTCCACCTTCAGCTTCATTTGTCAGCTTCTTTCCCTTGCCAAGTAACTGCCTATTCAAAAAATAAATATGCCCCGGTGACAGTTTTACATGATTTTTTGCAAAATCTGCACTGATTGCTTCCATCGACACCGCTCCATTCAATAAATCTGTTGCTGCATCAAATCTTTTCATTGTTTGTTCATTCAAGCTAGGACTATCTGACAACCACAAAATTGCTGCTCTATCATCGCCAGCATATGTATCATTACCGTAAAACAAGCCTTCTGCAACAGCGGCTGAGATAACAGTCTTACCTGCACCAGTTGGTGCAGTCAACGATACGGCAGATAAAGAACCATCTGCATCATAACTACGACGCATAGATTCCATCTTTTTTAAAAGCTCAGTTACTGCCTCTTTCTGAAAATCAATTAAACCATACTTCATTAGTCCAATCCTCCTTCGCCACAAATTTCAAATGTTCTGAGGAAAGTTTCGTACAATCTATGTACTTCAATTCCCGGAAGACGTTTGCACATATTAGAGTAACGTCTCTGGTCATCAGTTACTACAAACACAGTCTTAATAGTCGGTGTATTTTTTACCTTATCACAGAATTTAGATGCCTGTCCATAATCAAAAAGCACACCATAATAATCTGTTGTCAAATAACTCTTACCAATCTTACGAATAATCGGACCCTGACAGCCTGCCTGCATCCATAAAATCGGTGCAATAGCATTGAAAGCATTATCCAAGCGAATAGGCCATGCTGACTCGTATGTCAACTCGCAGAACACAGCATTCGCTTTGAATCCATCAGCTTTAGGCAATGAATAACCTAAATCAATATCCTTTGACGGCTTACCATAGTCACCTTCTAACGGTTTGCCATTTACATCATGACCTTCGATACTGCACACAGTTCGAGGCCATGTAACATAATTGGCAATTCCATATTTTTCCCAATCAGGGTCAGAAGGACGAAGACCATCTGCAACAAATTTCTTTTCCTCTGCTTCTGAAACCTCATTATTTGTAACACAAATACAACGACGATGACCGCCATCTTCTGCATTGAGCAAATTCACTGCATGAAGAGTTGTTCCTGAACCAGCAAAGAAATCTACAATCAGAGCATTTTTCTTTTCTTGAACAAAATATTTTAAAGAATCATTAACAGAATACAATGACTTAGGAAAAGAAAATCGTTCATCGCCAATAGTATCTTTTAGCAAACTTGTCCCATATGCTCCTGCATCATATGTCTTATCTTCCCATACAGTAGTGACTCTATTAATCTTTCCAGATGTCTCGACAACTATTTTACTTCCATCATCACGCACTCCTCTAATAGCCCATCTTCCGTCTTCTACTTTTTTTCTGTAAGTTGTGCTCAAATATTTAAAAATATACTTTTGCTGAGCATTACCATCTGTTATACGAACCAGTCCCTCATTTAATAAATTTTGCAAAGACTCCCCGGTCACGCCCCAGTTCATTTCTACACCATCATCACGTACTGGAAAAACAGCTGTTGCTCCATCAATTTTTTCCACTGAATTTCTATCAACGTCTGGTTCCAATGGATTACCTATCCTTATGATTTTTTTTGTATTATCATCAACATATATTGGATAAAATTGAGCAATACCACCTTTTTTAGTTCCTCTTCGAGACGCATAATCCGTTCTTCTAAGATAAAACCATCTAACCTCCTGTTCCGAGCCATCACCTTTAGGCAAAACCACAGAAGCATTACCCAATAACACAATATAAATATACTCATCTGCTCTTGCAAACATCTTTTCTCGTTTTGCACCTTTTCGATTAATTGTTATACTTATCATCTGAATACTTGCATTCGGAAAAGTTTGTTCAAGCAATAAACCAAGTCGTGCATATTCTTTTTCATCAATTGTAACAATTAATACAGAATCGTTTGGATTCAATAATTGTTTTGCTAATTTTAAACGGCGTTCCATAAAAGCCAGCCATTTACTGTGCTTATATTGGTCTTCATCGCTCACATAATCATTATTGTATTTCCAACTTCTATTCCTGTTATTATATGGTGGGTCAATATAGATACAGTCAACCTTTCCTGCATATGCATATGTCAGTGCTTCTAAGGCATGATAATTCTCAGAATTAATCACCATATGATATGGGTCTTCTGGATTTCCACGTTCTACACGGTCAATCTCTTTTAATCCCGGATAGATAACATCTCTATAGCTCACAAGGACACAGATATCTTCCAATGGAACATCTTTTGCTTCTCCATCATGTTCAAGATATGCAATACCATTATCAATATATTTCACACACCAAGGAACAGAGTTTTCTTCCGTTTCCTTTTGTCCACGAGGTGCAAGAATATTCACTGTATCACCTACAGCAGGTTGTTTTTTATAAAGCCTAACTGCTTCCGGTAAATTATGTTCAAAAACCAAACCATACGAATGGTCTTTTACATATTTCTGAATCTGACGTGCAAGCTCTGGATTTAGCTTTGCAACCTCAGAAATTGTTTCATTAATATTTGCCATAATACGCATCCTTTCTTTTTGTACACATTTTCATGAATTCATTAAAATCCTTGTAATTTCAAAAATTCATCTGTCATTTTATTCAAAACATCTGTCATCTTTGTATCATTAGACAGACAATACATTTTCAATCTTTTCTTCATATCATTTGTCATATAGAACTGGACAGGAACCATTTTCTGATTTCCATGATTTTTTGCAGATACAGATGTAGTTCCACCCTTTGCCTGTTCCAGACGTGATTCTTCCTCAACAGCTCGCTTTTGCTGACGAGCTTTGAATCTATTTTCAGTCATATCTTAAAATCTCCTTTCTGAACTTTATGGAAAATATGGATAACTCTACGAGTTACCCACATATCCCACAAAATCGGCTACTACTGCTAATTCAATTTTCATGATTTCATTTTATCATGATTTCATTATAATTTCAATTTTAAGATTTTCCATACGCCATGTGTCAGCACGCTTGTAGCCAATGCAGCTGGAAGCCTTGGATTATATGCAACCACCGACTGATTTGCAAGCCTTGACTGTACAAACGCTTCACTTTGTGGCAGACAATAAATTGGCTCGTCTTTATGTTCTTCTTTGAAAAATTCCATAAATTCCTTTGTAGCCTTAAATCTATTTGTACCATTAACCACATACACAATAGGCGTATCTGGTGCATTACGCTTTACAAGGTCAATCGTTGTTTCCGTAGCTGGCATATCCGTTACACTTGGACGCATAGGAATAATAACTACATCCGCATCTTTGACCCATTCACCCATTTCACCTTGTAATGAACCCGGTGTATCAATAATTGATATATCAGCATCATCCATTTCCACAGGTTCATGCAGTGTACCGCCCTGACCGTCAAGGTCATAAAAGCAATACGGAACATTCTTGGCATCCAAAGCAAAAGCAAGCTCATCTGCAACCAATGTCTTACCAACACCGCCCTTACGGTTGATAATCAATATATTCTTCATGATTCATGCTCCTTTCATGATTTCATTGTTTCATGTTTTCATGAAAACATTATATCATGATAATACAGTGGATTTCAAGCCGTTTTTTCCTACCCAAATACACATTTAAAATCGCTATCATGTTTCAATATGCCGTATTTGATTGAAAATAAGCCCGTGGTGAAGATTTTTTAGAAAATCGGGGAATTTTACAAGTTTGAGATTTTATGCTTGTGGTGACGTCATACGGTACATTAAACGATATGTTTTACATGACTACAAAGAATAAATTCAGAAAACAAAAAATTTCCTACCCGAAAATGGGTAAAGATTATTTTTTGTAATACACGGAAAAATCATGGATATGCCGTTTAAGGTGCCGTATGAGCTTGTCACGAAGATTTTCATATAAAATCGAGTAATTTTACAGATTAGTGATTTTATACGCGTGGTGAGGTCATACGGCGTGTTAAACGATATGTTTTGAATTGTTCTGCTGATTGCATACATGGAAAATGTGATGATAGATATTATCAGCATTTGAAAATACAGAAGCCCCAAAAATGTAGCACGTTTCGTGCTACGCATAAATCCAGTGCCCAGCAGCACATCCAGCGTTTTTGTAGCAGACAGTGTAGCAGACAAAAAAACGACGTGCTACGCATAACTCCAGTACTGGGTAAGGGATTCATGTGTTTTGTAGCACGTGTAGCACGTTTTTTTTGGAACATATATATAACATTTTTATTTTAGTCTACACTAAATACAAATCCATTACGTATCAACGGATTTATCCAAATTACACATAATATCATAATGATACAAAGTAAAATACACTTATAGATAACATCACAATGATACAAAGTAAAATCCTCATAAATCAATGTTTTTAGGCTTTTTTTATTTTTCACGTGTATATATCTTAAAAAAATGTGCTACATCTGCTACAAATGGATAAATCTGTTGTGTATCAACGGATTTCATGTAGCATCAACATTTTTCTACATGCTACATTTTTTTGTAAAATTCGCTAAATCCAGTACCAGTCAACGGATTTCATGTAGCACGAAACGTGCTACATTTCTGCTACATTTCTCAAAAAATCCCGAAAAACAAAAAGTGATAGCACATTTTCTGTACTATCGCTCTGTATTACACTCTTAAAATTCCTCTGTAACTTGATTTCAACGTCGGACAACACTTTTTCTTTAAATCATTTCCTTTGTATGTAGTGCTATACCAATCTTCCAGCTTGTATTCATCAATCAACCATTCCGGCTTGTCCATCATATTCTTAGGTCTGACAGCTCTTTTACTGTCAGGACAATCCCAATCTGGATAATCTTTCAGCCGATTCAGAACATCTTTGATAAATACCTGTAATGATTTTACTTCCTGTTTTCCAACGTACTTTTTGTACCATTCTTTGTATAAATCATACAGGAACGTGAATGGTACCAAATCCCACTGTAATTCCGGCATAATTTCAGCCATGAACTGTCTTACAGGGTCATTGAACTCTTTGTATTCTTCCAATGCCGTTTTACACACTTCTGGTACATCAAACTCATAGTAGTTCATGTTCAGAACCTTATACATCACATATTCTACGACTTCTTTACGTTTCAAATAATCATCCTTGATGTATTTGCGTTCAGCTCCAGTAAAGCATTTTGTAAACGGAATGAAAAGCTGTCTTCTGTAGAATGAATCCGACTTATCTTTCACTCTTGGCATTTCGTTCAGACACTGCACCATAAATCCTTTAAACTTAAAAGAAATCGGTGCTTTAAATTTACGATTAACCTGAATTGTATCACCTGTAATTACAGCCTTTAAATTCGCAGCCTTGTCAATGTATGTACCGACGTCGTTTTCATCAACAATAACAGATGTTGTACGAATCAACGGTTCCAGCATGAAATCCTTACCAAAATCTTTCAATGGAATAGATGCATATCTTCCTTCGCCGACAAGCTTTCTCATAAGTGCACACAGTGTACCCTTACCATTGTTACCGGATTCTGAATACATAAAACAAGCCTGATTCCATGATACATTTGGACGAATGATAGCACCTAAAATCTGCCAGAGAATTGTAACCACCCCTTTGTCATCAGACAATGTGTTCATCCAGCTTTCTACATCCCAGTCTGTACCATCTTCGTCGTTATGAATCACCACATTTTTTGCATTTGGATTGTAATCTACTCTTGATTTTGAAGTGAACACTTTATCCGGTGTAAACGGCATCAAAGTCTTTGTATCAAAATCAAAAATACCGTTATTGACAGCAATCAGATTCCGCTCACTACAGCGTTTCACTCTCGGAGCTTCCTCTCTCATGATATACATCATTTCCTGAAATTCTTTATATGTGATTCTTCTCTTATAGAGTCTTGCAATACGACAGATTTCAGAATCCTTTGTTGTATAGATACCTTCATCCTCACCATCTTCCATGTATACTCCTAAGAGAGCGCAATCCGCATCATCTTCGGATTCAGTTGTCTCAATCAATGCAATAGAATGCACGTGCAGCATTACATATGCAATCTGGTATGTTTCCAGCTCCATAGGAACCTTCCACTTCGCTCCTTGCTGAGCAATTGAGTTATACATTGTAACTGCGTTCCTGCTGTTATCTAAAATATTACCCTTAATTTCATCAGGTGTTGGCAACACTGGCTGTGCTAATGCATCGTTCACAGCATCTACTGCTGCATCATAAATTGTTTCTTCGTAAGTTCTAGCCATATATTAACACGTCCTTTCTCATGATTTCATGTTTTCATGAATCTTCTGTTTTTCTCTTGAAGTCACCAAGAAAATATGCTAATATATGAGCATAAATAATAAATGAAAGAAGTTCTTGAAAGAAGTTCTTGGTAACTTCCCTGATAGCAACCGTGACCGTCAATCACAGTTGCTATTTTTTTATGTAATTTTAAATGTGACCTTTTTCTTCAATCCACTTTTCAAAAGCTGCACGGTTAATCATCACTTTATTTGATTTACCAATTGTAATGAATTCTGTAAATTCCCCACCCCTGATAATCTCTTTTACCTTTGTAAAGCCTAATCCAAGATGACCAGCCATATCTTTCATAGATAAATATTTACGTTCTCCAAGCGGTAAAAACTTTCCATTTGCCATTGTATATACCTCCATTTTCCTTGTGTTTATCTTCAATTTCTTTTATTTTAGCAGGTTCTTTTTCGCATTTCAATACTTTTCCTACCCAACATTTCACCATTTTCCTTAAACGTGTTGCCTATCAACGCATCCAGCCAAAAAAATTTTTTCAGAACATACAAAAAAGAGAGAAAGCAGATGTTCTCCACTTTCTCTCATTCTGATTTTTTCTTATATCATTCTAAAATACTTGAACGCTTCCAGAATCAATTTTTCTTTCTCAGCTGGACAGTTCGGTACTCTATGACCTTCGGCACCTGTGTTATAATTTTCACGCTTCTCAAAGCCTAATTTGTCTTTTACTTGAGCAATGTATAGATTTGATACAGAAACATCATGTTGTTCCTTAATCCACTCTTTGATTTCTCTGTATGACGCTGAACCCTTAGCACTTTTCAGATACTCTGCATCTTTTGGCTCATAATCAACATGAGCATACTCAACGTTCTTATCGTTGACTATTTTCCTACCCAAAAGGCAAACCGTCTCAATCCCGGTTGTCCAAGGGAACTGATCCACAGGGACACACCGCTGCACCTCATAGCCGTTTGCGATGAAAATCTCCAGATCCCGCGCAAGGCTCGTCGGTTTACAGGAAATGTATACCAGCTTCTCCACCCCATAACCGATGATTCTGGAAAGTGCTTTGGGATGTACGCCATCCCTTGGAGGGTCGAGAATAATAAAGTCCGGCTTTTCTTCGATTTCATCCAGTACCTTTAAAACATCTCCCGCGATAAACTCACAGTTCTCCAGTCCGTTTTGCTTCGCGTTTTCCCGCGCAGCAACAACTGCCTCTTCCACAATCTCCACACCAATGACTTTTTTTGCAACCGGTGCCATCAGCTGCGCGATCGTACCTGTGCCGCTGTAAAGATCGTAAACGATACTGTCCGGCTTTCCCTCTTCCTTTACCAGGCTGCCGACATATTCCCGCGCTGTCTCATACAGCACCTCTGCGCCGCAGGTGTTCGTCTGGAAAAAGGAAAATGTCGAAATTCGAAATTTCAGTCCAAGCAGCTCTTCATAAAAATAATCCCTGCCGTACAAAATTTCACTGCTGTCGCACTTGACCGCATCCGACATGGAGTCGTTCGTAATATGCAAAATTCCGGCGAATTTTCCGTTCAACGGAAGGGAAAGCAGTCGCTCTTTCCAGCTTTCCAGATCAACTTCCTGCTGCGTTGTCGTTACAAGCGCTGCAAGAATTTCTCCCGTCCTGGACGCCCTGCGCACCAGCAGATGCCGCAAATATCCCTCATGGGTATAACGATGATAAAAGGGCGTCTTTTTCTCTTCAAAATAATAAAGTGTCTCCCGCAGGATCGCACTGTAATCGTCGTCCACAAGACGACAGCCATCCACCGTTACGATATCATAAAAGCTGCCTTTTTTATGCATGCCCAGCGCCAGAGGTCCATCCTTTACCTCGTCTCCGAACGTAAATTCCATCTTATTGCGGTATCCGTAATAAACGGGGCTCTGACGGATCGGCTCGATCTGACAGACGCTCTGCTGTTTGGAAAGCACCGGCTCCAGCAGCTCCCTGACCTGGTTTTCCTTTATCTTCAGGCTTTCTTCATATGGCATGGAAATATAGCTGCATCCGCCGCAGATATTAAAATGCGGGCAACCGCCGTTTTCAACACCGACAGTTTCTATCGGCGATTTTTCCAGAATTTCCTTTAATCTGCCCTCTCCCTTGCCTTTCCGCACCTTTGTTATAACGACAGAAATCTTCTGTCCCGGCAGTGCACCTTTTACCTCGCAGATTTCTTCTCCATCTGCCGCACCTTCCAGCGGCTCCAACACCACCATTGCACGGTTCGGGAATTTCACATTCCGCACCACGCCTGTCCTGATCTGTCCTTTTTTCATCTCTCCTCCATTCCACAAACATACTGCCATGCAAAAACATATTTTATTACAAAACGGGATGTCCCCACGAAAAGCGAAATTTCTGATTTTTCCGCTCCCGTAAGAACATCCCGTCATCTCCGGCGTGCGCAACCCTATAAAGTTTTATCTGCACACTTCCAAATCGCGTTCCTACCGCTCCAAACCAACGGGAATTCAGACACTCAAAAACCGTGATCTGTCTGCTCCTGATGGCATGTCTCCGCGATCCTTAGTCCTCTTTTTTCTCTTCGGAAGCTTCTTTTTCAGGTTCTTCCTTGTCCAGATCCTCGTCCTCAAAATCATCGTCAAAGTCGTCATCAAAATCTTCCAGATAATCCGGAGTCAGATAACGATATACTGCATAGGCAACTGCTGCCACAGCCGCAACGATGCCGATAATCGCCAGAATCCAGAGAATACAGGTCTTTTTCTCTTCTTTTTTCTTCGCCGCCTCTTTGTACTTCACCGCTTCCAGAATTTCATCCAGCTTTACCATATTATTTTCCATCCTTTCTGCTTGTTTTCATGATTCCGTCG
>OLQW01001048.1_pt1 | contig 13815 bp, 9 predicted proteins | sample 1672901 | NCBI WGS metagenome assembly OLQW01 (sample SAMEA3136735, study PRJEB25190) | human gut metagenome | reverse complement strand
CGTGACAGATGGGCTGGCAAAGTGTTGCGGAATTAAGGTAATGACAAAAAAGAAATTGCCCGTTCGTTTTACGGGTCAGCACTTTACTATTGATAAAGTGCTAATAAAAGATGCAATAAGACAAGCAAATATAAGTAATCAGGATACGGTTTTAGATATTGGGGCAGGCAAGGGGTTTCTTACTGTTCATTTATTAAAAATCGCCAACAATGTTGTTGCTATTGAAAACGACACAGCTTTGGTTGAACATTTACGAAAATTATTTTCTGATGCCCGAAATGTTCAAGTTGTCGGTTGTGATTTTAGGAATTTTGCAGTTCCGAAATTTCCTTTCAAAGTGGTGTCAAATATTCCTTATGGCATTACTTCCGATATTTTCAAAATCCTGATGTTTGAGAGTCTTGGAAATTTTCTGGGAGGTTCCATTGTCCTTCAGTTAGAACCTACACAAAAGTTATTTTCGAGGAAGCTTTACAATCCATATACCGTTTTCTATCATACTTTTTTTGATTTGAAACTTGTCTATGAGGTAGGTCCTGAAAGTTTCTTTCCACCGCCAACTGTCAAATCAGCCCTGTTAAACATTAAAAGAAAACAGTTATTTTTTGATTTTAAGTTTAAAGCCAAATACTTAGCATTTATTTCCTGTCTGTTAGAGAAACCTGATTTATCTGTAAAAACAGCTTTAAAGTCGATTTTCAGGAAAAGTCAGGTCAGGTCAATTTCGGAAAAATTCGGTTTAAACCTTAATGCTCAAATTGTTTGTTTGTCTCCAAGTCAATGGGTAAACTGTTTTTTGGAAATGCTGGAAGTTGTCCCTGAAAAATTTCATCCTTCGTAGTTCAAAGTCGGGTGGTTGTCAAGATGATTTTTCTGGTTTGGTGTCGTCTTTTAAGCTGCCGCATAACAAATTAATAATACCAAATAAAAATACGTATAGATTAAAAAAGTTCTTTGTGCTTTTGTCAGGGAACTTTTTTTTCGTAAATTTGCGTTCAATTATGCGGCAGTAATAATATACATATTAATACGAGTTAAGAATCCTGTAGTTTTCTACATGCTACGAGGAGGTATTAAAAGGTGCGTTTCGACAATGCATCTATTGTAGTATATTATTGCTTAATCCAAATGAATATTATAAATTTAGGAATTCTTGCTCACATTGATGCAGGAAAAACTTCCGTAACCGAAAATCTGCTATTTGCCTGCGGAGCAACGGAAAAGCGCGGCAGTGTTGATAAAGGTGACACCATAACAGACTCTATGGATATAGAAAAACGTAGAGGAATTACTATTCGGGCTTCTACGACATCTATTGTTTGGAATGGTGTGAAATGCAATATCATTGACACTCCGGGACACATGGATTTTATTGCAGAGGTGGAGCGGACATTCAAAATGCTTGATGGAGCAGTCCTCATATTATCGGCAAAGGAAGGCATACAAGCACAAACAAAGTTGCTGTTCAAGACTTTGCAAAAACTGCAAATCCCGACAATTATATTTATCAATAAGATTGATCGTGCCGGCGTAAATCTTGAGCGTTTATATCTGGACATAAAAACAAATCTGTCGCAAGACGTCTTGTTTATGCAAACGGTTGTCGATGGAGTAGTTTACCCGATTTGCACCTCAACAGATATAAGGGCAGAACACAAAGAATTTGTATGCAACCATGACGACGATATATTAGAACTATATTTGGCGGATAAAGAAATCTTACCGGCAGATTATTGGAATGCGATAATCGCTCTTGTGGCAAAAGCCAAAGCCTATCCGGTCTTGCATGGATCAGCAATGTGCAATATTGGCATCAATGAGTTGTTAGACGCCATCATTTCTTTTATATTTCCTCCGGCATCAGTCCCAAATAGACTTTCAGCTTATCTTTATAAAATAGAACATGACCCCAAAGGGCATAAAAGAAGTTTTCTAAAAATTATTGACGGAAGTCTGAGACTTCGAACCGTTATAAAAGTCAATGATTCGGAAAAATTCATCAAGATTAAAAATCTAAAAACCATTTATCAGGGCAAAGAGATAAATGTTGATGAAGTGGTTGCTAATGATATCGCAATTATAGAAGATATAGAAGAATTAAGAATCGGAGATTATTTAGGTGTTAAACCTTGTCTGATTCAAGGATTATCTCATCAGCATCCCGCCCTCAAATCTTCTGTCCGACCAGACAAGCCCGAAGAGAGAAGCAAGTTGATATCCGCTCTAAATGTATTGTTTATTGAAGACCCGTCTCTGTCCTTTTCCATAAATTCATATAGTGATGAATTGGAAATCTCGTTATATGGTTTAACCCAAAAAGAAATCATACAAACATTGCTGGAAGAACGATTCTCCGTAAAGACCCATTTTGATGAAATCAAGACTATCTACAAAGAACGACCTAAAAAGAAGGTGAATAAGATTATCCATATCGAAGTCCCTCCCAACCCTTACTGGGCCTCAATAGGACTGACTCTGGAACCTTTACCGATAGGGTCAGGGGTGCAAATCGAAAGTGAAATCTCCTTTGGTTATCTGAACCATTCTTTTCAAAATGCCGTTTTTGAAGGAATCCGTATGTCTTGCCAATCGGGATTGCATGGATGGGAAGTGACGGATTTGAAAGTAACCTTTACTTATGCCCTTTATTATAGTCCGATAAGTACCCCTGCCGATTTTAGACAATTGTCTCCTTATGTCTTCAGGTTGGCTTTGCAACAATCAGGAGTGGATATTCTCGAACCGATGCTCTATTTTGAGTTACAGATACCACAAGTAGCAAGTTCCAAAGCTATTACAGATCTGCAAAAAATGATGTCTGAGATTAAAGGTATCAGTTGTAATAAAGAGTGGTGTCTTATTGAAGGGAAAGTTCCATTAAATACAAGTAAAGACTATGCTTCAGAAGTAAGTTCATACACTAAAGGCTTAGGCACTTTTATGGTTAAGCCGTGTGGGTATCAAATAACAAAAGGCGGTTATTCTGATAATACCCGTATGGAAGAAAAGGATAAACTTTTATTCATGTTTGAAAAATCAGTATCATCAAAATAATGGAACGATCCAGGAATTTCTATAAGACAATACGGTTGGGGTATATACTTATCTCCGTTCTTATCGGATGTATAGCATATAATAGCTTCTATGAATGGCAGGAGATAGAAGCATTAGAACTTGACAATAAAAAAATAGACGAGTTCCGAAAAGAGATAAACCTTAATTCCGCAACACTATTATAAAATATTTTTTTTAAGTACCTGAGCAACAAAAAGTTGCTCAGGATTTTGCCATGTCAGAGGATTCACTTAACTTAGTGTTGCAAAAAAATAATCAAACAAAACCTCATCAGGCATGGCAAAAATACAAATAAAATCCGAGAAGCTCACTCCTTTTGGAGGAATATTTTCAATCATGGAGCAATTTGACTCCACATTGTCATCTGTAATCGACTCGACACTCGGTCTAAGGTGTAGCTCGTTCGGTTATCAGTACAGTGAAATCGTCCGTTCCCTCATGAGTATCTACTTCTGTGGTGGCTCATGCATTGAGGATGTCACTACTCATTTGATGAACCATCTCTCGCTCCATCCGACACTTCGTACTTGTAGTTCTGATACTATCCTCAGAGCGATAAAGGAACTGACGCAAGGAAACATCTCATACACATCAGATACGGGTAAGAACTACGATTTCAACACGGCTGACACACTCAATACCTTACTGCTCAATTGTATGTTTGCATCCGGCCAACTGAAAGAGGGCGAGATGTATGATGTTGATTTCGACCATCAGTTCATAGAGACTGAGAAGTATGATGCAAAGCCTACATACAAGAAGTTCCTTGGTTATCGCCCTGGCGTGGCGGTTATTGACGACTTGATTGTTGGCATTGAGAATAGCGATGGTAACACCAACGTTCGTTTTCATCAGAAGGACACGCTGAAGAGATTCTTTGAGAGATTTGAGCAGAACGGACTTACAATCAATCGTTTCAGAGCTGATTGTGGATCATGTTCCGAGGAAATCGTGGAGGAAATAGAGAAACACAGCAAATCCTTCTATATCCGCGCAAACCGCTGCAGTTCGCTCTACAATGACATCTTTGCTCTTAGAGGCTGGAAGACTGAGGAAATCAATGGCATTGAGTTCGAATTGAACTCTATTCTTGTTGAGAAGTGGAAGGGTAAAGCATACCGACTTGTGATTCAAAGACAGAAACGGATGGACGGTGTGCTGGATCTTTGGGAAGGAGAATACACATACCGTTGTATCCTGACTAACGACTATGAATCTTCCACAAGAGAAATTGTCGAGTTCTATAACCTTCGTGGAGGAAAGGAACGTATCTTCGATGATATGAACAATGGTTTCGGGTGGGACAGATTGCCCAAATCCTTCATGGCAGAGAACACTGTGTTCCTTCTTCTTACGGCACTTATCCGTAATTTCTACAAGGCCATTATCCACAGACTTGACGTAAAGAGGTTCGGACTCAATGCAACAAGTCGCATAAAAGCGTTTGTCTTCAGGTTTGTCTCTGTACCAGCCAAGTGGATCAGAACATCAAGGCGGTATGTGCTGAATATCTATACCTGTAATAATGCTTACGCAGATATTTTTCAGACTGATTTTGGATAACGCCTACAACTTATGGGTATGATACTGCGTATTGCCTCAAGTCGCATAGTGGGGCAAGGGGATATTGTGGGCAGAAGTGGGTATTTCAGCCTCAATTTATCTGCTAATTCAGTGATGAGAGGACGTTTAGACGCAAGAAGGACGCTGAAGAGCTTAGTTGCGGATTTGAGGATAAACAATATCAATATTCAAATGATAAAATTTTCTCTATTTGGTGAAACAATACTGGAATGGAACGATAAAGATATCGAACATTACCATGCACAGCGTATGGCAATGGATAGTATGCTCTGCCGTTTCAAAGCTACCTATCCGGCAGAGCGTATAGACAGCGTACGCCATCTTCTCGAAGATAAGGAACGGCAGATGTGCCAAATCGTTCAAATACTTGAACAACAACAAGCCATCAACGATAAGATAACCAGTCAAGTACCTGTAATCGTGCAGAAGAGTGTACAGGAACAGCCCAAGAAGTCCAAGCGCAAAGGTTTCTTGGGCATCTTCGGCAAAAAGGAAGAAGCGAAACCAACTGTGACTACCACGATGCACCGTTCCTTTAACCGGAATATGAGAACCGAACAACAGGCACAAAGCCGCCGCTTATCGGTTCATGCCGATAGCCTTGCCGCACGAAATGCGGAACTTAACAGGCAACTGCAAGGACTGGTTGTTCAAATAGACGGGAAAGTACAAACTGACCTACAAAAGCGGGAAGCCGAGATAACAGCCATGCGGGAACGGTCGTTCATTCAGATTGGGGGCTTGACAGGGTTCGTTATACTGCTACTGGTCATATCATATATCATCATACACCGAAATGCCAACCGCATCAAGCGATATAAACAGGAAACCGCAGATTTAATCGAGCGACTGCAACAAATGGCAAAGCGAAACGAGGCACTGATAACCTCCCGCAAGAAAGCCGTACATACCATTACCCATGAATTACGCACACCGCTGACTGCAATAACGGGCTATGCCGGACTGATACAAAAAAACTTCAATGCGGATAAAACCGGGATGTATATCCGAAATATTCAGCAATCCTCCGACCGTATGCGTGAAATGCTTAATACTCTTCTGAGTTTCTTCCGGCTGGACGACGGCAAGGAACAACCTAATTTCTCCACGTGTAGGATTTCATCAATAGCGCATACGCTCGAATCAGAGTTTATGCCAATTGCCATAAACAAGGGACTTGCTCTTACTGTGACGAATCACACGGATGCTGTTGTACTGACCGATAAGGAACGCATTCTACAAATTGGAAATAACCTGCTGTCAAACGCCATCAAGTTCACTGAGAACGGTGCCGTTTCTCTGACAATGGGGTATGATAACGGTATGCTGAAACTTATCGTCAAAGATACGGGTTCGGGTATGACCGAAGAGGAACAGCAACGTGTGTTCGGTGCGTTTGAACGTTTGTCAAACGCTGCCGCAAAGGACGGCTTCGGATTAGGTCTTTCCATTGTTCAGCGCATTGTGACAATGCTCGGCGGCACAATCCAGCTGAAGAGCGAGAAAGGCAAGGGCAGCCGTTTCACGGTGGAGATACCCATGCAGTCAGCCGAGGAATTGCCGGAACGGATAAATAAAACACAGATTCATCATAACCGAACACTCCATGATATTGTTGCCATCGACAATGACAAGGTACTTCTCCTAATGCTGAAAGAAATGTATGCACAAGAAGGGATACATTGCGACACTTGCACCGATGTTGCGGAACTGATGGAAATGATACGCCGGAAAGAATACAGTCTGCTTCTGACCGATTTGAATATGCCGGATATAAACGGCTTCGAGTTGTTGGAACTGCTACGCACCTCCAATGTGGGCAATTCAAGGATCATTCCGATTATTGTAACAACCGCTTCGGGCAGTTGCAACAGAGAGGAACTTTTAGAACGTGGATTTTCCGATTGCCTTCTCAAGCCGTTTTCCATATCGGAGCTGATGGAAGTTTCCGACAAGTGCGCCATGAAAGGTAAACAAAATGAAAAGCCTGATTTCTCCTCCCTACTGTCTTACGGCAATGAATCCGTCATGTTGGATAAACTGATAGCGGAAACCGAAAAGGAAATGCAGTCGGTCAGGGATGCGGAACAACGGAAAGACTTTCAAGAACTGGACGCCCTGACACACCACCTACATAGTTCGTGGGAGATACTGCGTGCCGACCAACCATTAAGGGAACTTTATAAACAGCTTCATGGGAGTGCCGTTCCCGATTATGAAGCATTGAACAACGCCGTGACTGCCGTATTGGATAAGGGTTCGGAGATAATCCGGCTGGCAAAAGAAGAAAGGAGAAAATACGAAAATGGATAAAACAAAAATCATCGTGGTGGAGGACAACATCGTATATTGCGAGTTTGTCTGCAACCTGCTGGCACGGGAGAAATTCCGTACCGTGCAGGCTTTCCACCTCTCGACAGCGAAGAAACTTCTGCAACAAGCCGCTGACAATGATATAGTAGTTTCTGATTTGCGTTTGCCTGACGGTGACGGCATCGACCTATTGCGCTGGATGCGCAAAGAAGGCATGACGCAGCCGTTCATCATCATGACCGACTATGCCGAAGTACATACGGCGGTTGAAAGCATGAAACTCGGTTCGCTGGACTACATACCCAAGCAACTCGTGGAGGACAAACTCGTGCCTTTGCTCCGCACCATACTGAAAGAGCGGAATATCGGGCGAAGCCGCATGCCCGTATTTGCCCGTGACGGTTCAGCCTTTCAGAAAATCATGCACCGGATAAGGCTGGTAGCTCCTACCGACATGAGCGTACTGATATTCGGGGAGAACGGTACTGGCAAAGAGCATATTGCCCATCTACTGCACGATAAAAGCAAGCGTTCAGGCAAGCCTTTCGTGGCGGTGGACTGCGGCTCACTCACCAAAGAGCTTGCACCATCGGCGTTCTTCGGACACGTCAAAGGAGCGTTCACTGGTGCTGAAAACACAAAGAAAGGCTATTTCCACGAGGCGGAAGGCGGCACATTGTTTTTAGACGAAGTGGGTAATCTCGCACCAGAAACTCAACAGATGTTACTCCGTGCCATACAGGAACGGCGGTTCCGTCCCGTTGGCGACAAGTCCGACCGCAGTTTCAACGTCCGCATCATCGCCGCCACCAACGAGAATCTGGAAAAGGCGGTCAATGAAAAGCGTTTCCGGCAGGATTTGTTATACCGCCTACATGACTTTGAAATAACCGTTCTGCCCTTACGTGACTGTCAGGAGGACATCATGCCGCTGGCGGAGTTCTTCCGTGAGATTGCCAATAAGGAATTGGAGTGCAAGGTTAGCGGTTTCAGTTCCGAAGCACGGAAAGCGTTGCTGACCCATTCATGGCCGGGCAACGTGCGCGAACTTCGACAGAAAATCATGGGTGCGGTGTTGCAGGCTCAGACGGGACTTGTCACAAAAGAGCATCTGGAACTTGGGATAACCGAAACAACCTCTGTTACCGGCTTCTCCCTACGCAACGACGAGGAAGATAAAGAGCGGATTCTGCGTGCTTTGAAGCAGGCTGACGGGAACCGCAAGGTCGCCGCCGAACTGCTTGGAATAGGCAGGACAACACTCTATAATAAACTGGAAGAATATGGATTGAAGTATAAATTTGAGCAACCATAGCCCGCAATTCGCTGAAAATGGCTATCTTTGCATGACATATCAGAAGGTAACGGCGATTGGCAGAGCCTTTTGCCGCCTATATATAACATAAGACCGCAAGGCGTCCTAATGGGAATCTGGAAAATTAACATTAACAGGAACTATTGCGTGATTGCTTATGCTATGCCTACGCATAGCGTGCATTCACCTATTCCTGTTAAGGGCATTCCAGAGCCTCCATTAGTGATAGCGTGGATTGCACGCTACTTTTTTGCCCTTGCCCAACGAAAGGAAACGCTAATGGGTAAAGTACAGATTCTTGCCGTCCTCACGATGGACGGTTGTCAAAGCTCCGAGTTATATTGCAAAGCGTATAAGGAACTGCGCCTTGAAGATTGCGGTATCAACGAGATAAGGGAAAACGCCCTTTATCATATCACACCCGACTATTCCATCTCTATGCTCGACGAATGGCGGAAATCCGCAACAGACATCTGCTATCTGGCGGAAGTCACTCCTGAAAAGGCGGACTACATCAATGGGCTGTTACGTATGCGTGTGGTGGATGAAATCATACTTTATACGCTTCCTTTCATTGCCGGAACGGGAAAGCGTTTCTTCCAGTCCGCCTTGCCACAGGAACAATGGACGCTGACCTCGCAGAAGGTGTACCGCAACGGAGTGGTCCGCCATATCTATAAAGCGTGCGTTTGATGTCCGGAAAATGGACGAATGTTCAGGAAATGAACACTTTAAGTCGAAAATAATTCCTGACAGACAAATAAATTGCAAAATTATCACACTGAAATCCAGCACCTTGCAGAGAGTGTGCCGGATTTTTTATTTTATGAACACGCTTTTTGCCAATCATATTCATGTGCGCATACCGAAAAACAGAGTGTAAAATTTCAAAATTGACAGGATATGAATTATTTCTTATTGGCGGAAACCGAGTTCTTCCGCCGTATAAACGAAGCCGGGGACTGCAATATGGAAACGGCATATACGGCTTTCGCCACGCAAGTAATCGAGCTATGCAGCGGCAATGTGGACACCAACCGCACCATCATCGCGCTGGCTTACATTGAAATCGAGTTGCAGCACCATCCCGTACGCAATCTTCCCGAAGAAAAGAGGGAGATTGCAGCCTACATCAGCAAGGCACTCTCTTTCGTGAGGAAGATGCAGAAGTTCCTTGCCGCTCCCCAAGTGCCACCACTAATCCCCATCCGTACATCCTCCGACAACACAACCGAAAATCCCTCCTCACCCCTGCAATGGACGGGCAACGCCATCGACCTCGTGGAACTTATCTACGGCATCAACGAGATGGGCTGCATCAACAACGGCAACATGCCGCTCAAACAGCTCGCCCCGCTCCTCTACAAGATTTTCGGTATCGAATCAAAGGACTGCTACCGTTTCTATATCGACATCAAACGCCGGAAAAACGAAAGCCGCACTTACTTCCTTGACAGGATGCAGGAGAAACTGAACGAGAGGATGCTCCGCGACGAGGAAATGGAACGTTTGAGAAAATAATCCTGTACCAATGATGAATCAGGGGGTGACGTTATGTCATTCTCTGATTTTTTGTAGGTTTTGTCCTGCTGTGTAGATACATTTCGTTATCTATTCGCCCGAAAACCAGCGAAAAGCACTATCTTTGTACCCACGTTACAGAATTGTATATGAGCATAGACAACCTCGACATAATAAAACGGTTGATAGCCGAAAAAGAATGCGGACGGGTGGAGTTCAAGGAAACCACCGGACAGTTGGAGCGCGGCATGGAAACGCTTTGTGCCTTCCTTAACGGAGAAGGCGGCACGGTATTGTTCGGTGTCACCGACAAGGGAAAAATCATCGGACAAGACGTGAGCGACAAAACCAAGCGGGATATAGCGGACGCGATCCGGCGTATCGAGCCGTTTGCCACAGTTGAAGTTTCTTATACTGAAATACCAGACACTGGCAAAAGTGTCATCGCACTGTCTGCGGAAGAACAAAGATATATGCGTCCGTTCTCTTACAAAGGACGGGCTTACCTGCGGGTGGAAAGCGCGACATCCATCATGCCGCAGGAGATATATAACCAATATCTGATACAGCGGGGCGGGAAATACGCTTGGGAGTCAATGACAAATCCCGACCTTAAAATATCCGACCTTGACGAACATGCCGTCATTAGTGCTGTTCGCGGGGGAATCAGAAGCGGTCGTTTACCTGAAGCAACCATAAGGGAAGACTTGCCGACCATTCTCGAAAAATTCAGTCTGTTGCATGACGGGAAACTTAACAATGCTTCAGCAGTGCTGTTCGGTCGTGATTTTTATTATTATCCCCAATGCCTGCTCCGTCTGGCGCGTTTCAAAGGCACGACGAAAGACGAGTTTATAGACAATCAACGTGTCACTGGGAATATCTACACGCTGCTGGATGCTGCAATGGCGTTCTTTTTCAAACATCTGTCACTTTCCGGTAAGATAGAAGGGCTGTACCGTGAGGAAGAACTGGAAATCCCGTACAAGGCATTGAGAGAGTGCTGCACAAATGCGTTGTGCCACCGCCTGTACCACCGTCCCGGCAGTTCGGTGGGAATCGCCATCTATGACGACCGTGTGGAAATAGAGAACAGCGGGACATTTCCGCCGGATATAACAATGGAAAAACTGTTAAGCGGGCATAATTCAGAACCGCAAAATCTAATCATAGCAAACGTGCTGTATAAAAGCGAGGTCTTGGAAAGTTGGGGACGGGGCATCGGGCTTATGATAAGCGAGTGCCGGCGTGTCGGCATTCCGGACCCCGAATTTCACACGGACGGAAACAGCGTATGGGTCGTTTTCCGCTATACCCGGAAAGCAGTCGGGTCATACCCGACAGTCACCCCACAGTCGCCCGATAGTTACCCGACAGTTACCCCGCAAGTGGGAAAAGTTCTGTCTGCAATCGGGAATCAGACACTATCGACAAAAGATGTTATGGAAATGATAGGATTGAAGGACAAAAGCAATTTTCTGGAGCTTTATCTGTATCCTGCAATAAGGTTGGATTTAGTAGAACCGATTTATCCGGAAAAGCCGAAACACCCGCGACAGAAATACCGTCTTACGGAGAAAGGTCTGGATTTAATTAAAAATAAATAGTCATGAACTCGCAAACTGTAGAAATAACATCTGCTGGCATTAGGAAAATATTGAATTAATATACTCCAGAGCGAGCTATTGCCGAATATGTATGGAATGGATTTGATGCAAAAGCAACCGTTGTAAATATTGATTTTGAAATTGACAATGCAGAATTGGACACAATCAAAAATATTAGAATAACAGACAATGGTACAGGCATCTGCTATGAAGAATTACCTATAAAATTCAAAAAATTCTATGAGTCTCAAAAGAGAATAGCCAACGAGAATAATACTGAATTTACAAGAGGAAAAAACGGTTATGGTCGTTTTACTTTCTATAAATTTGCGAGATTTGCTAATTGGGAAACACGCTATAGTAAAGATGCACAAATAATGTCTTATGACATTAGAATTGATAGCGATACTTTAAAAGACTACACTACAACAGAGCCACTTGTATCTGATGACACAACAACAGGTACTTGTGTCGTTTTTAATGAGATTTCTTCTGATATTTCCAGTTTGTTTATAACGAAGACTCTTATCCCTTATCTAAAGGCTGAATTTGCGTGGTTTTTAGAATTGAAATCCGAATATCAAATATACATCAATGGGCAAGAATTAGATTATTCTTCTATAATAGCAGAACAAGAATCAATATCACCGATATTATCACATAACCAGAAAAATAACATCAACTTTCAATGCAAGTATATCCGATGGAATGTAAAGATGAATGATGAATATTCTCGATTTTACTTCTTGAATAATGACTTGGAGTTAAAATTTACCAAAACGACATTATTAAATAAAAAAGGAGATAATTTTTGGCATTCTGTAATTGTGATTGATGATTTCTTCAATGAAATCAATTGTGATAACGAATTAGACGATAATGCTATTCAACCTAAATTGTTTGATAATTCTGCTGATAGAAAATTATTTAAGGAACTAATTACGCAACTCAATGAGTTTCTCAAAAAGAAAAGACGCCCATTCCTAAAGGAGCAAGCAGAAGTTATGGTAACCAAATATAAGAATGAAGATGTTTTCCCTAAATTTGGTACTGAAGATTGGGATATAGTGCGTAGAGAAGGTTTGGAAAACTTCGTAAAGGAACTATACGAAGTAGAACCTGCTGTTTTCATGAAGTTGAACAAAGAACAAAAAAGAGTTTTCTTAGAACTTCTAAATTTGGTGATGGATAGCGGTGAGCGCGATAGTCTGTTTAAGATTTTAGATGCAGTTGTTGAATTAGACTCGAACGATAGGAAAGAATTTGCAAAAATATTAGAAATAACGAGGTTAAAACAAGTCGTTTCCACGATTAAGCTTATTTCAGACAGATTGCTGACACTGGAGAATCTAAAAAAGATTGTTTTTAATCATACTTTACAAGCCAATGAAGTTCGTGATTTGCAGTCGTTCATAGAAAAACACTATTGGATTTTTGGCGAAGAATATAGAATGGTATGTGCGGAAGAGGTCAAATTTGAAGAGGCTTTAAGAAAATACATTTATATTCTGCGTGGAGTTAGCGAGAAAAAATATATTGCTCACCCTAATAAATACAAAGAAATGGATTTATTTCTTACTGGTACTGATTTTAGGGATGGGAGACCTCATAATATAGTTGTGGAAATCAAAAATCCGACAACTATAAAACAATTAAAATCAGAACAGTTAAATCAATTAGAACAATATATGGATGTTATTCTAAAACAAGATTGTTTTAATGATGCTAATGAGTTCTGGACTTTCATTTTGATAGGACAAGACTATGATGATATTGTAGGTCGAAGGGTCATAAATAAGCTTACTGGTTTAGTCCAAAATGACAGTAATTATAGCCTCTATGTAAAAAAATGGAGTGAAATAACAAATGAGGTGGAACGTAGGCTGAAATATTTGCTTGATAAGCTCAAAATAGAAAGAGCCACTTTATCTAAATCCCAATCATTAAATGAGGTAATGAATGAAGTTTCAAATAACACGGCCGCAATGGTTAGTTGAACTTAATATAGTCATAATGCTCAATATAAAGAATTACAAATTACTCCTGTCACAGATAGCTGTAGCAGGAGTAATTCTCAAAACGGGAGTCTGATACATCTTGTTGTTATATATTATTTCTGTTGCAACAGATGTTTCAGATTCTCGTCACCAGCGATGCGCTCCAACTCGTCGGCGACAATCTGTTTCACCTCCTCCTTGATGCGCCTGTAATTCGCCTTCACCATTTCCTTCATGCAGTCGTTGCCGTTCGCGTCCGCGAAGTCGGTAATGACGGGTATCGGCTTGTAGGCTTTCTCCTCGCGCTTCATTTTCTCGGCATCCACGACAATCTCACAGTGGAAAATCTTCTGCTCGATACGCTCGTTGAAGTTGTCGGACACCGAACCGACGAACATGCCCT
>OLQW01001035.1_pt1 | contig 13946 bp, 9 predicted proteins | sample 1672901 | NCBI WGS metagenome assembly OLQW01 (sample SAMEA3136735, study PRJEB25190) | human gut metagenome | reverse complement strand
ACTTGAAAATCATCAGTTTGGTGGCAAACTTCAGGAATGGGAATACACCGGCATAGAACATCAGGCAAAGGAATGCCACATACCAGAAACCTGTTGTCTTGAACAGACCACCCAAGTCTGAAAACTTGAAACCTTCTTCCGGCTCAGTAGCCACAGCTGCAGCAGAAGCATCCTCCTTCTTGTCCATCACACAATATACAAGATAAACAAGTACACCAGCACAAAGCAAAACTGCACCCAAAGCAATAGAAGCAGATACACCGCCCATTGCCTTTGCAAAAGGAAGAGAAAAGCCCAAGGCAGCGGCAGTTCCCAAACGAGCTGTAGCCACCTGCACTCCCATTGCCAGAGCCAACTCATGGCCCGTAAACCATTTCACGATGACCTTGCTCACAGTGATACCGCATATCTCGCATCCTACACCATAGATGGCAAAGCCGAGAGCAGCAATCACTACCTGTGTACTATAAGTACCGAAGAATGGTACTGCTACCGATCCGGCAAACTCATGACCTACAGCATACCATTTCAACACGGCTCCACCAAACATCAAAACGGTGGAGAGGATACCTGTAAAACGGATACCGAACTTATCGAGGATAAGTCCACCGAAGAAGAGGAGCAGGAGGAATACATTAAAGTATCCGTAGGCTCCAGAGAAGAAGCCATATTCATCCGAACTCCATCCGAGTCCGAGACCATTCTCAGCCCCCTTGGCAGCTGTCAAGAGAGGCTCCAGTGGAGACATTACATCTGTAAAAAAGTAACCGAACATCATCGTGACGCTCACGATGATGAGGGCGGTCCAGCGAGCTGACTTCGAGTCGCTCAATTTCATCTGATTTTTTTCTGTTGTACTCATTTTATATTATTACTTATTTTTCCATAACCATCGCCGGAAGTTACTTTCTCTTCACGTTCTTGGTACGTGTGATATCGAAGAGATAAGATACCTTGAACACGATCTGTCCGTAGTTACTCTTTCCGAAATAATCTCGCTTGGATGAACCATAGATATTGCCCAGTCCATAATAGTAGCGAGCCTCAGCCAGAAAATGTCCCACTTTCGGGATGCTGTACTCTGCACCCAAACCCAGAGCGATACCATAATCCAACTTATTCTCAACCGCCATCGTATCTTGTGCCACTACCATACTTACCCGGTCATTATCTGTCTTTGGCATATTCTTCACATCGAAGTTGGTAGTCTGAGAATCGTTGAGATAGAGTCCGAACTGCGGACCGGCATTCACGAAGATGTTCAAGCCTCTCTCTTCCCTACCCCAAGCCAAGTGGGCGAAAACGGGCAACTGGATATAATTGATGGTACGGCTGTAAGCCATCGGCTGCTGGGTTTCAGTGATGATGACAGGCTGGTTGTCGATGTCGAGAATATCCTCTTTCCATCCCACCTTGGCATAGTTGACCTCTGCATAAATGGAACAGATGGTCTTGAAATACTTTTCGCAAGTATATTTCATCGAGAGACCGGCAGTCATTCCTCCATGCTGTTTTTGCTGAACCTCCGGTTCGAATCCAACGGAGCTGAGCACATAGCCACCATTGAATCCGATGGAGAAATCGTTGCGATGCTCACCTATCTGAGCCTGTGCCGAGAGTCCTCCCCAAAGGAGAAGTCCCATTAGCAGTGTCCCTATCTTGACTTTATTCATTCTTTCTTTTCTTACTATAAACGATTAACTATAAAACTACCGGTCCTAGTAATTCACCGACTCAATCTGATGGTTGAAGGTGTAGTGAATCAACTGGAAGTTCTTGTTCTTGTATCCACCCTTTGCCGTTTTCACGAAATGCAATGGAGTCTGCACTGGCTGATAGTTCACTTGCTGGCGTTCACCCGTAAACTCCTTGCCCTTCTTCTTGATACCCTGGATGAAGAACATACCATGATCATAACCCGTGATGGCGAAGCGAGGCTGGGCAATCATCATCGGCTGATGGAACCATCCCTCGTATGCCTTCTCCAGGTTCTGCGTTCTTTCAGCTACCGGATTGTAATAGAAAGTAGAAGGGATATAAGTATCGTACTTATAGAATCGCTCCAGATTATACTTGGCATACATCAACCACTCTGTATAGCCGAAGAGAGAGATAGATGCACCCGGATACTTGCTGTCAAATTCATCCAGCTTGTTGAGCACGGCAGTCAACTGTGGCGAACGACCCGTATTCAGGATTACTACATTCTGCTTGCTTGGCAGGAAAGCCTTGGCAAACTGGTCGATGCTTGAGCTCACATTGGTGATACTATAGTTGATGTTTCTCTTCTCCAACTCCTTGCGAAGTCCGAAAGTGAAAGCTCCCTTACGCGATGTAGAATCATTGCAATCTACAAAGATCGGATGCACATTGGTGAATCTGTTCAGGAAAGCCTTGATGGTGCATTCGTTCAATGTTTCAGGACTCTGATATACCTGGAAGATTTCCTTGTTGCGCTCCACATCGTCACCGCTGATGGAGAAAGGAATCACGAGCTTGATGCCATAGGTCTTGCAGAAGCCGGCAAGCGGAGCCACCTGTTTGGAATAAAGCGGACCGAAGATGATATCACATGTATTGGCACCCTCCTGCAGCAAGGTGGCGCGGATATCAGCATCTATCGGCACGTTCCATGCATGGACATCAGTAGAGATGCCCTTCTTCTTCAGATAATTGCAAGCCATCAGGAGTCCACGATAATACTCCACCATACGCTTGCCATCACCATCCACATCATGCAAAGGCAACATTACGCCAATCTTCACAGCATCACTAGCCGCCACCTTCTGCTGAGCGGCAGCGGTTCCTGCTACAGCCGATTTGCTGGCAGCAACTGCATTCTTATCCTCCTTCTGTGCCTTTTTAGGCGCATTAGGATTCTGCTGGTCGCTGGCAAAAGGAATAAAGAGGGTAGTTCCCTTCTGAAGCATGTAACCTTCCTGCTTCATCTCAGGGTTTGCCTCCATCAGTTCCGGCAGACTCAATCTATACTTATTGGCAATACCAAAAATAGTATCCTTCTTCTTCACCGTGTAGATGTCTCTCCATTTCGTTGTCTGAGCAAAGATACCAACACTGAGCATCAGCCCCACAATCATCAAAAAATATCTTATGTTTCTTTTCATATCTTCCTGTTTTTAATGTTTATATGATCCTAAAATCCTGCCGTAACCGACATGATTTAAAGTTTTCTCCTGCAAAAATACAAAAAATCTCGCATCTAGCGCAATATCTCTCAGCTTTTTATTATCTTTGCACAAATAATTTGCAAAATGAGACAAAAAATAGGATTACTTGGTGCCTTATTGGCACTTTTTACCCCTCCAATGATGGCACAGGAAGAAATCGGAGAGGAGGATGGCACGCAGACCAGTGTCCTTCTGATGCCGAACGCATTCTCGCCAAACGGGGATGGCATCAACGACATCTACAAGCCCAAGGAGGGTTACCAGAACATCAAGGATTTTCACGCCTATATATATAATAGGTGGGGACAGAAACTCTTTGAGTGGAGCGACCCTGCCACGGGATGGGATGGCACCTATAAGGGAAAGCCGGTCAAGGAGGGAGTCTATTTCTGTCTGGTCAAAGCAAAAGGAGCAGATGGCAAGACCTATCAGTTCAAAAGAGATGTCAACCTGCTCAGAGGATTCTCGGAATCCACAAGCAGCTATTAAGAAGAAGACGATAGCCTGCAGGTAAGTTTATAGTTTTAGAAAGAAGGAACAGTAAAGATTATGATTTCAGAAGAAGGAAAAATAGAAGAAGATAAGTTTTCTGAAGAAGAAAAGATAAATGTATGGGGCGCCAGAGTTCATAACCTCAAGAACATTGACGTTGAGATTCCACGCGACTCCCTCACCGTGATAACCGGACTTTCGGGTTCGGGCAAGTCGTCGTTGGCTTTCGATACCATCTTTGCCGAAGGTCAGCGCCGCTATATCGAGACATTCTCTGCCTATGCCCGCAACTTCCTGGGCAATATGGAGCGCCCGGATGTAGATAAGATTACCGGTCTGAGTCCGGTCATCAGCATCGAACAGAAGACCACCAACAAGAACCCTCGTTCCACCGTTGGTACCACTACCGAGATTTACGACTATCTCCGCCTGCTCTTTGCCCGTGCCGGTACCGCCTACAGCTACCGCAGCGGTGAAGAGATGGTGAAATACACCGAGGAACAGGTCATCGACATGATTCTCGATGAATATGACGGAAAGGCAATTTTCCTGCTGGCTCCTCTGGTTCGCCAACGCAAGGGACATTACCGAGAACTCTTCGAGAGCATGCGCCGCAAAGGTTATCTCTATGTACGTGTGGATGGTGAAATCCAGGAAGTGGCAAGCGGAATGAAGCTCGACCGCTACAAGATGCACAACATCGAGGTTGTCATCGACAAGCTCGTGGTGAAAGAAGCTGATGAGGAACGCATCCGTAAGAGCGTAGCTACCGCCATGAAGCAGGGCGACGGCATGGTGATGGTGATAGAGAAAGGTGAAAAGACGGGCAAGAACTTCTCGAAACGCCTGATGGATCCAGTTACCGGTATGGCATACCAGGATCCGGCACCAAATATGTTCTCATTCAATTCGCCGGAAGGTGCCTGCCCCCACTGCAAGGGTCTGGGAAAGGTAAACCAGATAGATATCAAGAAGGTGATTCCGGATGACAGCCTGAGCATCTACGAAGGGGGAATCGCCCCTCTCGGCAAATACAAGAACCAGATGATTTTCTGGCAGATTGAGTCTTTGCTCGAGAAATATGATCTGAAACTCAAGACTCCTATCGCAGAGATTCCGGGAGATGCCATGCAGGAAATCCTCTATGGATCACTGGAAAACGTGAAAATCGTTAAAGAGAAAGTGCATACCTCTTCGGATTACTTCTGTGCATACGATGGCATCATCGACTACCTGCAGAAGGTGATAGAGAATGACGAGAGTGCTGCAGGAAAGAAGTGGGCAGACCAGTTTATCTCTACCATCGAATGTCCGGAGTGCCATGGACAGCGACTCAAGAAGGAATCGCTCGCCTTCCGCATCTGGGACAAGAATATCTCGGAAGTAGCCAACCTCGACATCGACGAACTGCGCGACTGGCTCGAACAGGTGGAAGCTCACCTCCCTGCCATGAAGGCGAAGGTGGCTCACGAAATCATCAAGGAGCTGCGCTCACGTGTCAACTTCCTCCTCGATGTGGGTCTGAACTATCTCTCACTCTATCGCCAGTCGGCGTCACTCTCAGGTGGTGAAAGCCAGCGCATCCGTCTTGCTACCCAGATCGGCAGTCAGCTCGTCAATGTACTCTACATCCTCGACGAGCCAAGTATCGGTCTGCATCAGAGAGACAACGAGCGACTCATCAACAGTCTGAAGGAATTGCGCGACCTGGGCAATACCGTCATCGTTGTAGAACATGATGAGGATATGATGCGAGCAGCCGACTGGATTGTAGATATTGGTCCGAAGGCAGGCAGAAAGGGAGGCGAAGTGGTTTTCCAGGGTACTCCGAAGGAGATGCTGAAGACCGACACCATCACCGCCCAGTATCTGAACGGCAAGATGGCAATAGAGATTCCAGAGCATCGCCGCGAGGGAAACGGCAAGAACATCACCATCCGTGGAGCCAGGGGCAACAACCTGAAGGGAGTGGATGTAGAGTTCCCGCTCGGCAAGCTCATCGTAGTAACGGGAGTCAGCGGTTCGGGTAAATCTACCCTCATCAATGAAACCCTGCAGCCTATCCTCTCCCAGCATTTCTACCGTTCCCTGAAGAAACCGATGCCATACGACAGCATCGAGGGAATCGAGAATATCGACAAGGTAGTGAATGTAGATCAAAGTCCGATCGGCAGAACCCCTCGCAGTAATCCTGCCACCTACACAGGTGTGTTCAGCGATATCCGCTCGCTGTTTGTGGGTCTTCCGGAGGCTAAGATCCGTGGCTACAAACCAGGCAGATTCTCCTTCAACGTGAAGGGTGGCAGATGCGAAGCGTGTGGCGGAAATGGATACAAGACCATCGAGATGAACTTCCTGCCTGATGTCTATGTACCTTGTGAGGTATGCCACGGCAAGCGCTACAACCGTGAGACGCTGGAAGTAAGATACAAGGGAAAGAGCATCGCCGATGTACTGGATATGACCATCAACCAGGCAGTAGAGTTCTTCGAGAACGTGCCTCAGATTCTCAACAAGATCAAGGCATTGCAGAGTGTAGGATTGGGTTACATCAAGTTAGGACAGAGCTCCACTACCCTTTCGGGCGGAGAAAGCCAGCGTGTGAAACTTGCTACCGAACTGTCCAAGCGTGATACCGGCAAGACGCTCTACATCCTGGATGAGCCTACCACCGGTCTTCATTTCGAAGACATCCGTATCCTGATGGATGTGCTTCAGAAACTGGTAGATAGAGGCAATACGGTGATTATCATCGAGCACAACCTGGATGTCATCAAGCTCGCCGACTGGCTCATTGATATGGGTCCCGAAGGTGGACGAGGTGGAGGTCAGCTTCTCTTTGCCGGCACACCGGAAGAGATGGCAAAGAGCAAGAAAGGCTATACCTACAAATTCCTGGCACCCTTGCTGAAGAAGAAATAACCATTCCTTGCCGGCAAGAAATAAAAGAGAAGGCAAGAATCTAGCTCATCGCTAGAAATACAGCAAGAGCTAAAGAACAAAAAACAAGAATCCCGATTTCCAGGACTTTGCTCATCTGATGCAAAGTTCAGGAAATCGGGATTTTATATTTTAATCTTCGTCTGCGAATTCATTCAAGGTATAAGCACTACTGCCATCGAAGCAGTGGGTACATACCTGGCACTTAGGCAAACCGATAGCTTCAACAAGCTGCTCGATGGTATTGAACTTCAATGTTGTCAATCCAAGCTGGTTGGCAATCTCATCTACCATTCTCTGATATTCAGGAGAACCTGTAGTAGCATACTTCTCAAGATTCTTGTTGGCATCACCCTCAAACTTCTCGATGATTCTGCGGGTAATCAACTCCATATCACTCTTGGAAGAAGTAAAGTTGATGAAAGGACAGCCATAAACCAATGGAGGACAAGCGATACGCATGTGACACTCCTTCAGACCAGCCTGATCAAAGAGCACCTTCACATTGTCGCGAAGCTGGGTACCACGCACGATACTGTCATCGCAGAACAGCACTCGCTTACCCTTCAACATAGCCTTGTTAGGAATCAGCTTCATCTTGGCTACCAAAGAGCGCATGCTCTGATTGCTAGGTGTAAAGCTTCGAGGCCAGGTAGGAGTATATTTGGCAATGCAACGCTGATAAGGAACACCCTTACCGGCAGCATATCCCATCGCCATACCTGTACCAGAATCAGGAATACCGCTGCAGCAATCTACTTCAACATCATCTGTCTTGGCAAGATTGAAACCATTGGTGAAACGAGCTTCCTCTACATTCTTGCCCTCGTAGGTAGAAGTTGGGAATCCATAATATACCCAGAGGAAAGAACAAACCTGCATCTTCTTGTTGGCAGGACGGATCTGCTCCATACCCTCAGCAGTAATCTTCACGATTTCGCCTGGACCTACCTCGTGTGCTGCCTCGAAGTCAAGGTTAGGGAATGAGGTAGTCTCGCTGGAAGCTGCATAAGCGCCCTCCTTCTTACCTATAATAATAGGTGTACGTCCCCAACTGTCGCGGGCACAGATGATGCCATCCTCTGTAAGGATCATCATGGTGCAGGAACCCTTGATATGATGGAACACGTTCTCGATACCCTCGAGGAAATTCTTTCCCTGGATGATGAGAAGAGCCACCAACTCAGTTGGGTTGGTACTTCCTGAAGACATCTCTGCAAAGTGCATGTTCTTATCCAACAGGTACTGAGTAAGTTCATCCTTATTTAATATCTTGGCTACTGTACAAATGGCAAAGCGACCAAGATGAGAATTCATGATCAATGGCTGCGCATCAGTATCGCTAATCACACCGATACCCGATGTCGCACCCTCGAATTTGTCTAGTGTAGGTTCAAACTTCGTTCTAAAATAAGAACTTTCTAAGTTGTGGATAGAGCGCACGAAGCCCTTCTCACTACTGTAGGTTGCCAAACCGCCTCGGCGTGTACCGAGATGTGAGTTGTAGTCGGTGCCGTAGAAAAGATCTGCGACACAGCTTTTCTTGGAAATAGTTCCGAAAATGCCTCCCATAAGAGTATAATTCTATGTTTTATGTTTGAAATATGGGTGCAAAGGTAATATAAATCCAGAAAATATGCAAAACTTTTTGCGTTTTTTCTACAATTTTATGTATATCGTTTCCCTTTGCACCCCTAATTTCTGCTAAAAATCCGCTAAATTTCTACTAATAAGACGACTGTCCCTTAGAACTTGTATTGCAATCCCAGACTCATATCAAAGGTTTTAGACGTTACATCATCATGATAGGAGTAATGGGTATTACGCCAATAGTTGGACACATTGAAGTCCAGGTTCAGCCGATTGGAAAGCGCCAGACCAAAGCGGGCATTCAGCACCAGCAGAGATGCATTTCCCTTGTCGCCCTGGGCGTTGAGATAGAGCGGATCGGTCATCGCCAGATCCTTTCCCTCATATCCCTTCCACGTGAAGATGCGATAATAGTCGGCACCTATCTGGAAGGTGGCTACCTTGCCGAACTCCATGAAACTGCTGGCCTTCACGCTATAACCGCTACCCATGTTGTAGTCGCGGTCTATCACATTATAATAATCAGTCAGACTTCCACCCAGCAGGATACCATCCAGGAAGACACGCTGCTCAAATCTGGTGAGATTGCCCACCTGAGGGAAGCGGTAGATGATGCCAGGACCGAAAGAGGCTGCCTCGGATATGCGGTAAGGCACCAGACTGGTACCATCCTTCACCGGCTGCGAATCGTAATAGTTGAAGTGCTGGAAGATACCGAACTCCATCTCCGCGCCCTTGCTCACCTCCACCGGTACACTCCACAATCTTCCCAGAAGATGCAGACCGGTAATCAGAGGCTGGTTGCTGCTCAAGCCGAAAGTGGCATCCAACGTGAAGTAGTCGTATGGCTTGGTGGTCTCACCATCAAACGGATCGCCATAAACCAGATTAAAACGGACGTATGGATTGCCCTCTCCACGGAACAGCGTATTGTTGTCTGCGAGGTATCGATAACCTGCCGATGCAGAGAAGCTCACAGGACTGCGCTGGTAATCGTGATATTTATAATATTTGCCTCTCACTCGCCAGGCATCGCCACTCAAGATTCGATTCAATCCCTTGATCGGACAGATGAGGGTGCCCAGAAATTCCCGCATGAAACGAGGGAAACCAGACAGGCGGTCATCAAACACCAGATTGCTCACACGATGCGTCACCTCTCCGATGGCAACACCTCCGAAAGTAGTAGCCATCAGGTCGTTGATGGCAGGCGGTTCTATCTCGCAGGTGGTCTCCCACATCAAACTTCCACAGAAAGAATATGGTACCGATTCCCAGAAATTCATGCCATGACTTCTTGCAGCATTGAAATAGAGTCCGCCATGATATGGATGAGCAAACAGATTGGTAGAGAACTGGTCGTTATCCCAGACAAATCCCGTTTCAATATTGTGCTTGATGCTATGGAAGGAAATTTTGGCAAACTCCTCGTTCATCACAAACTGGTCGAAGCATTGCACACCCACATTGATGGCAAAAGCTTCCAGGGCAGCCTTCCAAGGATGCTTCTTCTGTCGCTCCGGATCATCGAAGGCAAATATCGTACCTTCCTTCCATGCCTCCATATCATATTCGTTCTCTTTCTTGGCAGAGATATCTGTAAAAGATGAATTGCGCTGGAGGCGCACAGCCAAACCTGCTTCTACGATGGCACGACGGCGATACCTGCCACCATGATAATAATGGGTATCGCCATAACCCACAGAGGCAAAGGCGCTGGTATATCTGCCCAACTGATAGTCGGCATTGATGCGAGCCTGCAGCGAATAGAGCCGTTCAGGCTTATCCTGCGAATGTTCCTGGAATGACTCTACATGATAGAAACCGATATCACCACTCAGGGAGAACTTAGGTGATAACTGGAAATACTGACCGATGCGATAGAACAAGGCTCCAGAAAACTTCTCATCCAATCCGAAATAATGGGTTCCGATACCCAGGATATTATACGTACTCCGGTTGCGGAATCTGATGGCAAGATTGGCTTTGGTAGCAGAACCGCCATAAAACATATAGTCAATACGCGTCTTAGGGTTCACATTCACCAATCCTATCTTGTGGGCTACGGTATCCCGACTATAGTTGATGATACCAATCTGCACACCGCGAGGATGGCTAAGGCAAACATTAAACAAGCCAACCTGAGAACCATTCAGGGTATCAGCATAATTGTAACCACCCAACTGCAAACCACGCATATAGGAAGAACTGACATTGGCTGCGGCAATCTGCAAGCCTCTCTTCATACCCATGGAAACATTGGAAAGTCCACTCAGCTGCACGCCGCGGAACGGAGAACTGGATACATTATTAAATAAAGACAACTGCACGCCATTGCCACCCTTCACCACATTGGATACACCCGAAATCTGCACGCCGCGCATATCATCGCCCACAGAATTGATAATACCAGCCAGGCTCACGCCACGCATCTGCTGGCGAACCACACTGGAAAAGGCACCAATCTGTACGCCCCTGAGTGTATCGGGCGAGCAAAACAGAGACACGTTGCCACAACTATACCCTTGGGCATAGACAGACTGACCTCCTAGCGAAAGTCCCATTAAAAGGGCAATGATCTTTCTCTTATTATCCATAAACCTATCAAATTCAAAATGGCGAGAAGTCAGGATGACTTCTCGCCGAGAAATTGCATTATTTAAAGTTGGAGCTAAATAATGCATCAAAAAATATCTTTCAGAGGAATGTGCAGAAGATGATTTCTCCCCCACACATTCATATAAAGTTCAATTGCTTTTATTAATCCAGGTTCAAGCTCTTCTTGATAGCCTCGATCTTATCCATAGCTGCAGCTGTACAACGGTTGTAGCAGCCAGCGCACTTGAATGAAGGATCCTTTACCTCGATATAGAACTTGATCTTAGGCTCTGTACCAGATGGGCGAACACTTACCTTGGTATTGTCATCGCAGAACCACTGGAGTACATTGCTTGTTGAAGGCATATCGAGCTTCTCTACACTGCCATCAGCATGCTTAGCCTCCAAGCTCTGGTAATCCTTCCAGGTTACAATCTTGCTGCCACCCAACTCCTTTGGAGGGTTGGCACGGAAGTCAGCCATCATCTGCTTGATCTCGTCAGCACCTGTCTTACCTGGACGAACCACGTTTACAGTAAACTCCTTGCTGAAGCCATACTCTGCATAGATCTGCATCAGGAGATCGTAGAGAGTCTTGCCCTGATCCTTAGCCCATGCTGCAATCTCACAAATCAGACAGATAGATGCAGGAGCATCCTTATCGCGTACCTTATCGTATGGCAAGAAACCGAAGCTCTCCTCACCACCACCGATGTACTGCTGCTTGCCCTCAGAGATAGCAATCTCGCGTGCAATCCACTTGAAACCGGTGTAGCAGTCGCGCAACTCTACGTTGTTCTTCTTGGCAATCTCAGCAATCACCTCTGTTGTAACGATGGTCTTTACGAGGAAGTCTGTTGGCTTCAACTTACCCAACTTCTTCTTGTTCTCGATGATGTAGTAGCAGAACATCATGGCTGTCTGGTTACCATTGATAATCATCCACTCACCCTTGTCATCGCGGCAAACGATAGCCAAGCGGTCAGCATCAGGGTCGGTAGCAACTACGAGGTCAGCGTTCAACTTGGTACCGAGCTTCATACCGAGAGTCATAGCCTCAGCATTCTCTGGGTTAGGAGAAACCACTGTTGGGAAGTTTCCATCTACAACCATCTGCTCAGGAACAACGTTGATGTTCTGGAAGCCCCAAGAACGCAAGCAGAGAGGTACGATGACACGACCTGTACCGTGCATAGCAGAGTAAACGATGTTGAGGTCCTTCTGGCGGTTGATCACATCCTGGTCGATCATAGCAGAATGAACTGCAGTCATATAGTCGTAATCCATCTCACCACCGATGATCTGAATCTTATCCCAGTTAGCCTCGAACTTCACCTGGTCGATAGTAACCTTGTTCACCTCCTCGATGATACCGGTATCGTGTGGAGCCAGAACCTGAGCACCATCGCTCCAGTAAGCCTTGTAGCCATTGTACTCCTTAGGGTTGTGAGAAGCAGTAACGTTGACACCAGCCTTGGCACCGAGCTCGCGGATAGCGAATGAAATCTCTGGTGTTGGGCGGAGGCTCTCGAAGAGATAAGCCTTGATACCATTAGCTGATATCGAATTGCGCCTCACTCCAACGACAGATGAAAACGAATTTGCGAAAAAATTGAGAGAGCACCTCGGTGACGCTTATCGGGTGGCGACCCACATACAACAAAACGACTGGTACAAATGGGTGCAAATAGAGAAATGGATCACATTTCTTATTCTATCGTTCATTCTGATGATTGCCACATTCAACGTAATCGGAGCCTTGTCGATGCTTATTATCGACAAAAAACGGGATATAGATACACTACAAAACCTCGGAGCCGACGACAGACTCATTTCTAAAATCTTCCTCGTCGAAGGGTGGCTCATTTCGGCTATCGGAGCTGGTTCGGGACTCATCTTGGGAGTCATACTCTGCTATCTGCAACAAGAATACGGAATACTGAAATTGGGCAGTTCCGAAGGCGTGTTTATTACCGACGCCTATCCGGTGAAGCTGGAACTCCTCGACACGCTGGCAGTCACAGCCATCGTCCTTATTCTGGGATTCGTGACCGCTTGGTATCCGGCCAAATTTCTGAGAAAAAGACTTCTGACAGCCAAACAAAACGAACAATAACCTACCACACTCCGTCACTGCATGTCACCCGCCCTATCTCATCTTATGATGACCGACGAAAGATTCATTAAAACCAACGCCTACGCTTTTTAAGGGCACTGAGAATCATTCCATTTCCCGAGCGATAGCCTCGGCAATAGCTTGCATCTCGGTAGATTCAAGAGAAAGTTTGTCCCGGAAAAAATTCATATCCGCTTCCTTGTTAATAGGAACGAGGTGAATATGGGTATGCGGGACTTCGAGTCCCATAACAGCGACTCCCACTCGCTTACAAGGAATCGCTTTCTCGATAGCTTTCGCCACCCGTTTGGCAAATCGGGTAAGACCCACATAAGTCTCATCGTCCAAATCGAAAATATAATCGACCTCTTGTTTGGGAATAACCAAAGTATGACCTTTGGCAACGGGACTGATGTCTAAAAAAGCAAAGTAGTTTTCATCTTCGGCTACTTTATAGCACGGTATTTCACCGGCAACGATACGACTGAAAATAGATGCCATAATTTCGTGATTTTAGGTCTACAAATATAGTGAAAGTTGAGTGCAAAGACAAAAGGAAATCATATTTCCGACTCGGCTATGCCGAACCGTATCCCATAAATATAGCGAAAATCAAACACAAAAAAGCTAAGCTCGCTGAGACTTTTCGACAAGACACTCTATATTAATGTGAAAAGAAACAGGGTGACAAAAAATATTCCCCCTTTCTGCGAACTATAGGAGAGAAAGGGGGAATATCTATAATAAAAAAGCCGGTGTGCATAACTCGCACATCGGCTTATGCCTAAATAGAAATATCTACGATCTCGAACGACATCAATCCAGAAGGCACTTGAATCTCTGCGATGTCTCCGACTTTCTTGCCCAACAGTCCTTTGGCGATAGGCGTCGTGGCCGAGATTTTTCCTTCTCTCAAATTGGCTTCGGACTCAGATACGATGGTGTAGGTCATCACCGCACCGTTCTTCACATTTTTAATTTTTACCGTATTCAAAATCTGAACCGTATGGGTGTTCAATTTA
>OLQW01001034.1_pt1 | contig 13947 bp, 16 predicted proteins | sample 1672901 | NCBI WGS metagenome assembly OLQW01 (sample SAMEA3136735, study PRJEB25190) | human gut metagenome | reverse complement strand
CTCGGCGTCAATCCCTTTAGATTGTTTTCAAACCCCAATTCATAGAGTGCCAAATATTTGTGCTTTTTGAATGATTCAGCCCATTTTGAAGTATTCTCTTCTTTTGTTTCATCAATATGAAATCCGTTCTTGGTAAATATAAAATTGATTTGTTTCATACACTGTTTATCCTTTGTCTTATTACTTTTCTACATTTTATCATATATATTAAAACAATTGATAAACATATCAATAATGCTTTAAAGAATTTGTATTATGTGTCAATGGAATTATTTCTTCCAATTTCGTTCAAATTTCGTTTTCTCTGATTTGATAAGGATTAGAGAGATTGATGATTTTGAATTAGAAGAATTCACAAAATAATGAGTGTTGTAATTTGTTTTCATTGTTTTCTTACTATCACTACAGTGATATAATTGGTTTGAAGGAGATAAATGTTAATGGATAATAAAATAATTTTGTACCATGGATCTGAAAAAATAATAGAGAATCCAATATTTGGTGCTGGTAAAAAGAATAATGATTTTGGGTTGGGATTTTATTGTAGTAATGATTTGGCAAAAGAATGGGCGGTTTCTTCGTTAAATAATGGATTTTCTAATAAGTATACTTTGGATACAGAGTATTTGAAGGTTTTGAATTTAAATAGTTCGGATTATACGATTTTAAATTGGATTGCGATATTGGTAGAGCATCGTCTTTTTTCAATTAAAACGCCTGTGGCTAGACGAGCAAAACAATATTTGATTGATTATTTTAGTATCAATGTGAACGCATATGACTTAATTATAGGCTATCGTGCGGATGATTCTTATTTTGATTATGCAGAAAGTTTCTTGAATAATACAATTTCAGTTGAGCAGCTCGCACAAGCTATGAGATTGGGCAAATTAGGAGAACAGATTGTCATTAAGTCGCAGTTTGCGTTTTCAAATTTAAAGTTTGAAGGGTATGAGGTTGCTGATAAAAATCAATATTATGATTTACGTAAAGCAAGAAATGATGAAGCGAACCAATATTATTTGAAAATGCTTGATCAAGAAATGGATGGACTGTTTATTCAAGATATTATAAGAGGGGGCATTACAAATGATGATCCACGCATACCAAGAAATATATGTAAATAATGCACAAACAATGTTAGGAGATGCCTTTGATTATGCCATCAATACTTGTCATATTTCAGGTGATGATTTTGTGAAGATGTTTGTCGTAAGTTCATTTAGTGAACGTATTGAAAATGGGGAGCCTGCGTGTGTGGCGGGTAAAAGTGGCATCGAGCTTGTACATGAAATTTTATCCGCAGTATTCTTTGTCTCTAGAACATGAAGTAAACTATAGTCGTTCATGTGAGTATTGGATTGGTTGGGCTGTTGCCTATTACCAATGGTATTCAGACAGAAGTTTTAAAGAGATATTTAATGTTTTAAGTTTTGAAGATTTGAAAAGAATGTATTATACACTTCATGAGGCGGATATTTCTAAGTTTGTAGATATTGTGGATTCTAAAATGAAAGAGTATTATGTGGAAACAAACTTAAAGCGTATTCGAACTACTTATGGTTATACTCAACAAGAATTATCGAATCTTTCTGGTGTAAGTCTTCGCTCGATTCAGTTGTATGAACAAAGAAATAAAGATATTAATAAGGCGAGTGTAGATAAGTTGTATTGTATTTCTAAAGTATTTGGTTGTAAGATAGAAGATTTGATTGAAAAATGAAATATAGGGGTAGAATGAGATGATTCATTCTACTCTTTTCTTTTTGATTTGAAATAAAAGCAACAAATTTACGGGAATTAATAATGTTTTCACATTGAAGTTTTATAATTGAAATTGGCTACTGGATGTGGTTGGTGGTTACCTCTTGTTAAGGAGTTTTGAAGCCTTGAATCTTGAATTCCAGGTAAGTAGATCCTTCTAGCTTATGTATATATATCTACATATTGATGTTGCTTTTGTGTTATTTGCCATAGTAGAAATACTAAAAGTAACATTGATGATTATAGAAAAATGCAAAAGACACTAGTCCACCTTTCACGCAAAGAAGTTAAACTAGTGCCTTCGCATTAGAATGATTTCAGAGTGACCACTGTATCCAGTAGTCTTTCTGTATTTGTATTATAGCTATAAATAGGGGATTATGCAAACCGATTGACAACAAGTCAAAAATTCAGTAGAATAATCATCGGTTAGTCACCTCTAACAAGAGATGACTTCTTTTATTAAATATGAGTTAGTTAAATCTAACTATGAGGTATAATGAGAAAGATTCTATATATCATGATTGGATGCATATCATTAGGGTTAGGAATTATTAGTGTCATATTACCGATTCTTCCAACGGTTCCTTTTGTGTTGCTTGCAGCTTTTTGTTTTGCAAAATCAAGTGAGAGATTGGATGGTTGGTTTAAGAATACGAAGTTATATAGGGAAAACAATATTAAGAGTGGTATGACGAAACAAGCAAAGGTTCGTATTATGTGTTCAGTAACTTTATTAATGAGCATTGGATTTATCATGATGGGATTGAAGGGCATTGTGGTTGGCAATATTGTTTTATTGATTGTTTGGATTTTTCATATGGTTTATTTTACGTTTGGAGTAAAGACAGTATGAGAAGGGTTTTGAATTATTTACTTGCTATTAGCTTTGTTTTGACTATTGTGGTTCCAATTACTGGAATCATAGTTCATAAATTGGCTTCTACCTTATTCTTAGTATTGGCTTTGATTCATGTGTTCTTATATAGAAAGAGATTGGATTTGAAGTATATTCTAGTAATTGTATTAACCATAGTATCTTTTGTATTAGGAATATTAGGATTAATTATGGTTGAACATCCAATGATATTAATTCTTCATAGAACAGTGTCGATTGTATTAATAATCTTATTAGCTATTCATATATATAAGTTTCATAGAAGACTTGCCGTTGCATAATGTGACGGCTTTTATTTTATTCAAAGTAATGGCAAATATGATGACGGATGAGTTTGAAAAAGAGATTGGTATGAAGGGATAAGAACTCTGTCGTAAAAGATTGAATGATTCAGGATGGTATTATAATTCTAGGATGTTTTCGATTTGATTTGACAAATTTTTGGGGTAGGAGTATGTTCTTACCAAAGAGAAAGCAAGCAAATAAAAACAAATTAATTATGTCAAGTTTGGAGATGATATTTTGTATTCAGAACAAGTATATTTAAATTGGATATTTCGTATCGTGTTGGCTACTTTATGTGGTTGTGCCATTGGATATGAAAGGACGAGTCGAAATAAATCGGCTGGCATTCGAACACATGCGATTATTGCATTAGGATCTTCAATGTTTATGATTATCTCTAAATATGCGTTTTTTGATGTGTCAACGGCGGATGGAGCTAGAGTGGCAGCACAAATTGTTAGTGGAATTGGATTTCTTGGTGCTGGCGTAATCTTTGTGAAAGATGATTTGATTCAAGGGCTTACTACAGCAGCTGGAATGTGGACTACTTCTGGCATAGCTGCATGTATTGGTGCTGGATTGATTTTTATTGGTGTTTTTGCGACATTATTTCTAGTCGTTCTTCAAAAGATATTTCATTATCCTTTCTTTAATCAAATTGATCATCCTAATGTATTGATTCAGACTAATATTGTTTCTGACAAAGATGAAATATATAAAATATTTGAGAAGTATGGTATAGAGGTCAATGAAATAAAAATTGATAGGAATCTAGATTTAATGACTTTTGATACAAATAATAGGTGGATTGACCATAAAAACAAATTGTATCAGGATTTGATGTCAATTGACACAGTAACAAAAATATCTATTCTCTAATTGATAAAGAGACTATGGCGGATGATTTTGATGATGTGAATCATCAGTTGGAAAAATTATTGAGAGGATTGAAAACCATGAAGATTAAAGATGTAATTGAATGTTTAAAAGAAGAGGGTACTTGGGTTCGTTGTACTAGGGATCGTGTTTTGTTTGGTGATGATGATCAAGCAGTAAAGAAGATTGGTGTTTGTTGGGTAGCTACAAATAGGGTGATTGAACAAGCATTAAAAAAGGGTATTAACTTCATTATTTCTCATGAGAATATTTTCTATACGACAGGAACGCATTTGGAAACTAAATTAGTTGAGTCTATTGAATAAAAGAAAGATTTATTAAGTAAGGGACATATTTGTGTGTATCGTTGTCATGATGTTTGGGATTCTATTCCTGAATATGGTGTGAGTGATGTATGGGCTAAAAAGCTTGGTTTTGATTTTAAGGATAGAGTGATTAACTCGTATTATCAATCTGCAAATATTCCTAAACAAACCGTTTCATAATTTGCAACGCATGTGGCTAATGCATTAAAAGAAGATGGCGAAGAGGGTGTTTATGTATTTGGAGATGTAAATAAAGAAGTATCTCATTTAGCCATTGGTACTGGTGCTGGAACGGATATCTTTGAAATGTTAGAGTTCAATCCAGACGTAGTTATTGTGGCGGATGATGGAATCACAAACTACAAAGATGCTCAATATGCGATTGATAATGATTTGCCTATGATTGTAGTAAATCATGCTGGCTGTGAAATTGGTGGTTTAAAAAACATGGTGAATTATTTCAATGATAAACTTCCTGATCTTGATGTGGAGTATTTGGAAGAAGGCTTTAAAATTTCATATTTTAAATAAAACATAATGAAAAAGAGGGTATAAGAAAGAGGTTGTAGCAATTTACAACCTCTGTTTTTTCTCTCTAGTCTTTAGATAATGTGTATTCAAATTTAGTTTTACTTGTATTCATAAAGCTTTTTGTGTATTCCACAATGTGATTGTCTTGAGTGCGACCAATAAATTCAATGCAAAAAATTAAACGATCTGTTTTGATGTGGTAGTTTATTTGGATACTTTTTAGCTATCGCATCCGGATTAACGTATGCTTTTTACTTGGTTAAAATGGATAAGACGGGATTAATGAAAATGAACGCTTTAAAGCTATCCTCCTATTTAGCACTATTTACAACAATAGAAATTTTTACAATGAATCCGTTTATGCAAGATGCTGTATTTAAAATGGATACGATTGTCTATGGCCTATTATTAGTACTCGCTTTATCCTCATCCTTTTTAGCAACCGTTTTACTACAAAAAGGCGTACTATTATTTGGAAGTACAAGAGCTAGCTTCATATGTTTATTAGAACCAGTAACCTCCATCTCATGGTTGAATGAAGCACTCACATTCAATAAAGGTTTAGGAGGCTTGACAACCATAATTTCATTGATTATTTTCTTAAAAGAATAAACAAGAAAGAGGCTGTGTTAAACTACAACCTCTTTTGATTTAAGCATAAAAAAATAGAGTTGGCTTAAATAAATGTGAAATGGTGCCAACTCTCGGAGATGTTGATTAGTGAGTTAATCAACATAATTAGTCTAACATGATGTCATCTATTTGTATACATATTTCATTATAAAATTAGTCTGCCTTTTTGTGTGGAAAATTTATTTTTTTAACTTATTTACTTCTTCATAGAATAATGATCCATTTAGTTTGTTTACTTGGATTGTTTTCTCAATCCATAGTCTTAGTACATCAGATGCTGTTGAGATTTCATCGAGTCTTGTACTAATTAGTGCGAAGTCTGGAATTTCGTCATCGGATATTTTTCCGTCCATTGTGATTTGAATTAATCGATTAACTAATGGTTGGATTTCATTGAGTGTTGCAACGGTACTTAATACAATGCTTGGAAGATCTTGTACGTCTACTTGTGGAATGTATTTTTGTCCAATTTCACATTTGTGTGTACAGTGATAGTTGCATAGTTCTGGAACATGATATAAATCAGCTAGTTGTAGAACAATGTCTGGTTCAGCAGTTTGTGTGTTAATAAAATTGTTGTGAAACCGCAATCATTTTAAATTAATTGTTAAAAAAAGTGCCACATTGCTGGTTTATATTTTGTATTGAGGTAAAATTTTAAAATGATTAAATTATAGATGAGGTAAGAAATATGATTGCATTAACTTTAAGACAGAGAAACATTATTGAATATTTATTAAGCCGCGATTCGTACGTGACTAATGATGTGATTGCGTCTAATTTTGAAGTGAGCAATCGTACGGTGCGTAAAGACTTAGAAGTAATTTCTGCTTACTTAAAAGAACAAGGAATCTCTTTGGTTCGAAAGCCTGGTAAGGGTGTATGGATAGAGAATAAACAAGAAGTATTGTTTGATGATTTAAGCTGTTCTTATTCTAAGAATGAGCGAATTGTTATTTATGTTACATCATTGTTATTGAATGATGTGAATACATTTATGACTCTTGCTTCTAGTTGTGGTGTAAGTAAACAAACAGTAATTAATGATTTAAATACTATTGAAAAATTTCTTGATGGATATCATCTTTCATTAATAAAAAATCAGGGTGTTGGTACAAGCCTTGAAGGAGATGAGACTGATATTCGGCGTTTGTTTATTGATTTGTTGTTTACAAATGATCATTCGAAAATTGTTTATGAACTATGCATAAATAATGATGGTATTCAAAGAAATCTAGATGTTTCATTTGAGCTGATAACAGTAATTGAAAATGAATTTCGATTTAGATATGTAGATAGAGATCGAATTTCCATTGTTTTAAGCTTTTTGTTGAATCGATTGGGGTTAATGAAAACAAAAAATTCGACAATTCAAAGTTCAGACATGGAAAGAATCAATTCTATCTTGTCTACGAAAATTTCGGATAGTAATGATCAAGAATATATTAGTTCGTTCTTATTAGGTGAACGAGTGGAGGGGTCTTTAACTTTGGATTCAAAGGTTGAAGATGAGGCAAATGAAATAAGTGAACATTTGATTTCATCTTTAAAGAAGATACATTACTTTGATTCTGAAGATATGAAAGATATCATACGCAGTTTAACAGTACATGTTCGAGCAGCAATTTATCGATGTAGGAATAACATTCATATTCGTAATGAATTGGATGAGCAGGTGCGTTTTGCAATTGGTGTTATGTATGAATTCACAAAAAAAGAATTGAATGTGTATGAAACTAAATACAATTTAAATTTTGATCAAAGTGAAATATCGTATATTGCATTATATCTTGCTTCTATTTTTGAAACAGGAGTACAAGAAGATTTAAAAGTAGTTATTATGATTGTTTGTACTTTTGGGTTGGCAACAAGCTCTATTTTAAAATCTCGTATGTATCAAATCTTTGGAGATTGTTTTATTGTAGGACCTTATTCGATTGAAGAGGCGGAGAAATATTTAGAGAGTCATGAGGTGGATTTGATCATATCAACAAATCATATGAGCGTGAAATCAACGAATGTGATTTATATCAATCCATTATTAAAACAGAATGATATTGAAATGATAAGAAATACATTGTTTCAGGAATCATTTATGAAAATGTGTTCTTTGTTCTTTAATAAGAATGAGAATAAAGTTGTAGAACATGATTATCATTGTTTAGGTGAGTATATTTCGAAAAATGATGTTTCAATTTCGAAAGGAAAAATATCTTGGGAAGATGCAATACGAAAAGCAGCAGCACCTTTAGTTGCTAAAGGAGATATTGAAAGTAAGTATGTAAATACGATAATCCAGGCAGTAAATGAATTTGGAACTTATATGGTTATTACTCCTAAAGTTGCTTATGTGCATGCTGGCAAAGATGATGGAGTGAATAAAAATTGTGTATCATTATTGCTTTTGGAAAATGAAATACCTTTTGGGTCATTTAATACAAAGCCAGTTATTGCGATTGTTGTTTTAGGAATTTGTGATAAGGAAGAATCACAATTGTTAAATATTGCCAATATATTGGATATACCAGAAAACATAGAGCTATTAAAAAATAGTAAGAATATAGAGTCAATTTTGAGCTTACATGATTGAGGAGAAAATAGATATGAGTACAGGAATAAAATTACAAAATATTCAAATTGGTTTAGGAGCAAAGGATTGGAAAGAAGCAATCCGTAAAGCTAGTGTGCCTTTAGTTAAATGTGGTTCAATTGAAGAACCTTATGTTGAAAATATGATAAGTAGTGTAGAAACATTAGGACCATATATAGTGATTATGCCTCAATTTGCGTTGGCTCATGCTGCTCCGTGTGAGTATGTAAAAAAATCAGATATTTCAATCGCAACGTTTAAAAATGATATTGAATTTCATTGTGATAACGATCCCGTAAGAATTGTAATGTGTTTGGCTTGTACAGATAAAACAAGTCATATAGAAATGTTACAAAGTGTTGCCACTACACTAATGGATGAAGAGATAGTGGCAAAGATGGTTGCCTGCACAAGCGAAGAAGAACTATATTCTTTGTTTCAGGATAAATAGAGAAAGGAGTGAGAAAGAATGAAAGTACCAAAGATTCAAACTGTTTGTGGATTTGGATGCGGCTCTAGCTTGATGCTTCGTATGAATGTAGAAAAAATCGCAAAAGAACATAATTATGAAATTGAAGCATTTTGTGGAGATGTTGGTTCATGTTGTGCAAACCAGTGTGATGTAATTTTTATTTCTGAGGAATTGGCTGATCGAATCAACGATCGTGCACAGGTTCCTGTTGTGGCTATTAAAAATTTCATGAACAAAAAAGAAGTAGAAGAAAAAACTTTAGCTTACTTAGAAGAAAATTGTAAATAAGGAGAGTATGTATGGGAGTATTAAATTTTATTATTAATGAAATCTTCAATCAAGGCGCTATATTCCTTGCCTTGATTGCTTGTATTGGTTTGATTCTTCAGAAAAAATCATTTTCTGAAATTGTACGTGGAACATTAACTACGGCAATCGGTTTCTATATTCTATCTTGTGGTACTGGTTTAATTACTGGTAATTCTATTGATGGAATTTCGGCTGCTTTTAATGCAGTAACACCAAGTGCAGTTGCAAGTAAAACAGTGGATATTGGAGCTGAATTTGGAACACAGATTGGTATTGTAATGATCATTGCGTTTGCTGTTAACGTATTAGTGGCTCGTTTCACAAAATGGAAATCTATTTTCTTAACTGGACATATGTTATATTGGTTCCCATTTGTATTTATTGCTGCAGGTGTAGATGCTGGATTAACTGGTGGTAAATTAATTGGATTAGCTGCTGTATTTACTGCAGTATATATGATTGTTTCTCCAAATTTGATGAAACCATTGGTAAAATCTGTTACTGGTGATGATTCATTCACAATTGGACACCCAACAACATGTTTATCATTGTTATCTGCAGGATTAGCAACTTTATTTGGAAATAAAGAACATTCTACAGAAGACTTAAACGTACCTAAATCATTAGGATTTTTAAGAGAAATCTCAATTACTGGATCAATTACTATTGCGATTACTTACATTGTTTTATATTTTATCTTAGTAGCTAACGGAAAAGATCCTGGAACTATTTGGGGATATGCAGGTGGAACCACTGGTATTTTCACATATATCTTTACACACGCTATTTACTTTGGTGTTGGTATTACTGTAATGCTTCAAGGTGTTCGTATGATGATTGCTGAAATCGTTCCTGCATTTAAAGGTATTGCGGATAAGATCGTTCCAAATGCTATTCCAGCATTAGATGTTCCAGTTATTTTCCCTTATGCACCAAATGCTTTATTAATTGGATTTATCGTTGCTATGATTACATCAATTATTACTTTATTACTAACTAGTGGAATGTTCCCAACAGTTGTAATTCCATTGATTTCAACTTGTTTCTTTGAAACTGGATGTGCTGCTATTATTGGTAATGCCAAAGGTGGAGTTCGTGGATGTATTATTGGAGCCGCTGCATGTGGTATCGTAATGGTATTCTTAGTTGGATTTGGAGCTTACTTCTTCAATAACACAATTCAACAATGGATGTTAGTTTATGGTGGTCAGGACTTCTCTTTATGGGGAATTGTAGAAGGATTTATTGCTCGATTAATTGCTTAGTATGGAATTCAAATATTTAGAACGCATTCACGAGTTAATGGATGTCATCGAAAAAGATGAAACAAAGTCCATGGAAGAATGTGTTGACTTACTGACCACATGTATCTTAAATAAACATTCTATATATACTTTTGGTGCAAGTCATGCGGGTATTTTGAGTGAAGAATTGTATTATCGTGCTGGAGGTTTGATGTTATTTAATCCAATCTTTGGTAGAGAGATTATGCTTGATACATCTCCAATTACTTTAACAAGCAAAATGGAAAGATGTGTTGGTTATGGAACAAATCTAGCACAAAGTAAAGTTAACTTTAAAAAAGACGATGTATTAATTGTTCATTCTGTTTCTGGAAGAAATCCAGTAGCCATTGAAATTGCAGCAGAAGCGAAAAAAATGGGCGCCAAAGTAATAGCTATCACAAATTTATCTTATTCTAAAAGTGTGACTTCTCGTCATCCATCAAAAAAGAAATTGTATGAATTTGCTGATATTATTTTGGATAATCATGGAGATGTTGGTGATGCTTGCGTAAAAATTGATGGTTTAGAGCAAAAGGTTTCTCCAACTTCAACTGTAATTGGAGCAATGATGCTTAATTCGATTGTTGCTGCTGTGACACAAAAATTAGTGGATTCAGGCATGAAAAAACCGCCAATCTTTTATAGCGCTAACTTAGATGGCGGCGATGCATTGAATCAAAAATTGTATGAAGAGTATAAGGAAAGTATTCATTATCAATTTTGATTCAGCAGAACAATTATAGCATAACAAACAGGAGCTGTAACGGATAAGGAAGTTTCAGCTCTTTTGTAAAGATATGTGCCCTATTTGGCGCTTACAAAGAACGGTTTGGCTGTTTATGGTCAAACCGTTCTTATATTCCATCCATATCAGAATAATAGTGTTCTAAATCTTCCTGCATTTGTGATTTAACTCTATCCCAATCTTCTTTATTCATCTTACTGTATAGAGCATGATTCATTGAGATAATGCTCAAGTCTTTTGAATAATATAAGAATCTTTTACGTTCAAATTTCTCAAATGGATTTGTTAACATATTTCTGCAGATTGCTTTTCTATCTTGTAGAGTGGTTTCATTGTATGGACAAGTACTACGATCTACTTGTAGTCCTCTATCAATTCTGTCTTGGTAGAAGGCGATATAGTCATTTAATACATCATCTATTTTAGCATCACCGATCGAATCAACATTTTTAACAAAAGCTAATAAGAATGGCATTTTATAAGATAATGAATAATCTCTTTCTTCTAAGAATTCAAAGAAGTCTTGTTTGATTGTATCATTGTTGTGTTCTTTTATACCCAATTCTTTTCTGTACTTTTCAACATCATCAGGACTAAATAAATATAAAGATTTACTACCAAATTTATATTCTACACTAGGTTTTATTTTTCCTTTTTTAATCCAGCTTGTTACAGTTCCGGTATTGATAAAGTATTCTCGTGCTAGTTGTTCTTGGCTTAAATAATTGCCATATTTATCTTCAAATGTATTGATATCTACTTCGGTGATACGTTCAATACGTTCTTCAATACCATCAACAACTAACATCTGACCAGGCGTGTAATTTGTTATCGTGATATCACCAAATGGTACATAATATGGATTCGCAAATATAGTATGCATGTTACAAGCTTTGATCATAGCTCCATATTCATCAACAACATCAATCACAATTACATTTTTCTTAGTATCTGTTTTTCGTAGCCCCCTACCTATTTGTTGTAGATACAGAACTTTAGAAAGAGTAGGTCTAGCCATAACTAAAATACCAAGCTCAGGATAGTCCCATCCTTCAGAAATCATGTTACAAGTACAAAGGAATCGGATTTTCTTGTTCTTGAAATCATCCATGACAGATGCAGGATTTTTTGTTTGTCCGGTATAGCTAGCCGCAACAATTCCTGCTTTATTAAGAAGACGAGCCATTTCGTTTGCGTGAGAAACATTAACACAAAAGATGACGCCTTGTCGTAAGCTGGCTTCTCCAGAAGTAAAGTATTCTTTAAGTACATCTACAATTAATTCATTTCTAGAAGTCACTCGTATTCTTTTTTCTAGATCTGCATTTACATAATCTTTACCATTAAAGCGAACTTTAGAAAGAACAATGTTTGTTTCGATTCGATATACATTTGCCTTGGCAACAATTCCTTTTTCCATAGCTTCTTTTAAAGACAATGAAGTGGAATATGTACCAAATACAGTTTCTAATTTTTTCTTATCCGGTCTTTGATCGGTTGCAGTCAAACCTATGGTGAAATCTGCATTATAATATTGAATAACTCTTTTTAGTATGGGAGCCACCGCATGGTGAGCTTCATCAACAACTATATAATTATAATAATCCGAAGATAATTCTGTATAATGTCTTGCCATATATGCATAGGTTCTTATATCGATTTTATCTTCTAGTTCAGGCAAAAAATTATACACTCTTTGATTCCAGTCTGTCAAAATATTGATTCCGGGAACTAATATTAATCCTTTGAAATCTTTTTTGTTCTTGGCAAACTCACGTAAATCTTCCTCGACAATTTTTGATTTCCCGGCAGCTGTTGGTAGTACAATCAAAAATGCTTTGATTCCAGCATCTCTTCTTTTCTGGATTTCTTGTAAACTAATGGATTGATGTTCATATAATTCGACGGTTCTATCTATTTTTAAACCATCATCAATAAATTTAGATGCATCACTTCCAAAATATTGTTTAATATCATCTTCAATGCGATTTTCAAATGCACAATCCTCAGTAGAAAAACGGAATAATTTGATTCCCCATGAGGCACATGTATTTTGTTTTGTTAATTGGTTTTTATATTTTTCTTCACCTATGATTTGAGGGTGATGATACGTTACACCGTTTTCTTCCACTGCGTATTTTTCATCTTTTGTTCGTACAAAATAATCAAGGAAATAATTCTTTCCATTTTCATCGCAAATACCATATTCGCGAGAAATATATTTAAGTGCATTCATGCCATAAGCATTTGAGAAACTCTTCTCGAAATGGAGTTCTAATGGAGATACATCGGATTGTTCGCTTCTGTCTCCAACACTTCTTGTATAACTAGTAGGCAATACAATTTCTTTTCTAGAAAGATATTTATCGACTTCTAAATGAGAGTAGCCTAAGAAACGGAAAACTCTCTTGAATTGGTGCATATAATTATTTTGTTTATCTGTGATCAGCATATATGAAAATACAGGATCATTACTCTTGTGCTCACAAATATCTTCATCAATAATAACCATGTCTTTTCCATTATCATAAAAATTGGATATTCCACCATTTGGATATTTGATTTTCTCTCTTAAAGAAAAATCTGCGTGTTCAACTAAGAATTGGTCTTTTGAAGGAGTAGATTCAACCATTTTTCTTCCTCCCTTCCTGGTCTTACATCTGTGGTAATCCAGTATTCTTTAATCATTAAGTTGTCTACATCATGAATGAAGTCTTTGAAAATATCTAAAGTGAAATCTGTGAAGAATCTTCCATTTCTTTCTCCTTCGAAATCTCCATATTTAAAGGATGTGTAAATGACGCCATCATCTTTTAAAGCATTATTCATTTTTGATAAGACGTTTTTTAATTCTGACTTTGGCAAATGCAATATGGAAGAGCATGCCCAGATTCCATCATAGTAATTCTGTTTATCTAAATCTTGAAACAACATGTGTTTTACTTGAATTCCTGTATATACACTGGCACTCTTGCATAATTCCAAAGATCCATCAATGGCATCAACATCATAGCCAGCACCAATAAAACATTTAGTGTCTCTTCCAGATCCACATCCAAAATCTAATATTTTATTTCCAGACAATTCTTTAAGAAATTTATCTTGTATATCTTTTAAATTGGCTGATACAGTTCCTTGAATAAATGATTCAGCATTTTTATTATAGTAGTCCAAAGTTTTGTTTATCATATATACCTGGTATATTGTAATTGACCCATCTAACTGGTCATCT
>OLQW01001029.1_pt1 | contig 14025 bp, 17 predicted proteins | sample 1672901 | NCBI WGS metagenome assembly OLQW01 (sample SAMEA3136735, study PRJEB25190) | human gut metagenome | reverse complement strand
AGCTGCTGCTGCACCAATTCTGCATAGTGCACATTGGTTACAATGAACACATCTTCCGGCGCAACCAACGGCTTTAACCGGTTGACGGTTTTTTGAATCATGGTTTCTCCGTCAGCGGTCAGAGACAAAAACTGCTTGGGGCAATTGGTTCGGCTTCTCGGCCAGAAACGCTCCCCACGACCGCCTGCCATAATTACTGCTGTAATTTTCATGTCATTCTCCTTGTTCTTTTTGGTTCGATTGCTGCTGTTCCAGTTCCAATTCCATTTCTTTTTTCTGTTCCTCATTGGATTCCGGCGGGAACAGCGCCGTTTTCAGTGTCATCAAAATAATTCTCAAATCCAAAAGCAGAGAATAGCTTTCAATGTACATCAAATCCATCTTTAATTTATCATACGGTGCTGTATCATACAGCCCGATTACCTGTGCATAACCGGTCAGTCCAGCTTTTACATGCAGCCGAAATTCAAATTCCGGCATGGTTTTCTCGTATTGCTGCGCCAACTCCGGACGTTCCGGACGAGGCCCCACGACCGACATATCGCCTTTTAAAATATTCAGCAGCTGCGGAATTTCATCCAGCCGATACTTCCGCAGGAATTTTCCTGCTTTGGTAATTCGATGATCCTCTTCTGTTGCAAGCTGCGGCCCGGCAGCCTCTGCATTCACGACCATGCTGCGGAACTTATACACATTGAATTCCTTTCCGCCCAAGGTCAGTCTGCGCTGCTTGTAAAGAATCGGCCCACCATCATCCAGTTTAATAGCAATAGCAGCCACGCAAGCAAACGGCAGTGCCAAAATGGATACAACAATTGCAAAAATCAGGTCAAATATCCGCTTTACAATCTTCTGATCCAGTGTAAATCCATAGTTGCGGCACAGCAGCAGCGGTGTATCAAACAACCGGATTTCCTCTGCGCCACGCAGAATAATATCCGAAATTTTCGGTGCTACATAAGTCCGGATGTTTTTGGCAAAGCAGAACTTCAATAAGTCGTTGCGCATGCGACCCGGTACATCGCAGAGAATCACGCCCTCGTAGCGCAAAATGGTTTTTTGAATAAATTCCATGCTTTCATCGATGAACACCGACTCACAAATCATGTACTTATCCACACGGCGGCTCATTTTCAGGATCAAATCCGCCGCCTTTTTATCCCCATACACCACAACCAACCGTCGGGGCGGATAGAGGTGAAAATAAAGCTTATTGGTTCCAAAAATCCATCCCAGCAAAAGCAGCAAATCCAAAATGGTCAGGAAAAACATCGGCCCAACGGCTGCAAAATGCCGGCTGATCAAGCTGATCTGCAAATACGCCAGCACATTGACGCATAAAATAGACAGCGTCTGCGAATAAAACATATCGGTTCGCTTCAGATACCCGATTTTCAAGCCGCCATACGCCTTGCTGAAAATCAACAGCATCGCTAAGTAAATGATAATCAAAACCCAGTTTCCACGCCGATAAAACGGTAAAATAATTGCATCACTGTAATACTCATACCAAACAATGCCGAAGCACAGGGTAAACACCCCAAGCAGCAAACTGGCAGAAGCAAGGGAAACCATTCGTTTAAACTGTTCCCGTTTTATATTGTTTCTTGGCATTTCCAAACTATACCTGCCTCTATGTCTCTTTTTCTGCATACTCTTTGTGCAGGATCATTTTTTCAAAAAATCTGGATAGAATATACACGTAATATTATAGCAAAGCTGGTTTTTGCTGTCAAGCGTTTGCGGCAATTTCACGAAAATATCATAAAAAGCCCCTGTAAAAGACCGTTTCCGCTTTTACAGGGGCAATGTGTCGATTTTATTCTACGGTTTCAAATAAGTAATAGGTATCCTGACCAGCATACTGCACAGCAAGATACTGTGCCGCATCTTTTTCCTTCACGGCATAGATCACAACGGTGTACCATTCCTGGGACTGTGCATCCATGGCAACCGAACTGCCTAAGTAGGAAACGATGTCTCCCATGGGCACTTCCTCATACTGTGTCACATACTCTGTACCCTGAAAGTGCAGGCGATTGAAGTCATGAATGTCCTTATTCCAAACAGGCGTTGTGGTTTTGGTGGTGCAGACCGTTTCTTGCTGCGTTTCCTGCGGCTGTACCGTTGTAGCGGCAGGCGCTGCGGTAGAAACGACCGGCGGTGCAGTCTGTATCGGCGGCACAACAGCCGTTGTTCCGGACGAAGCCGGTGCCGAAGCAATACCTGTATGAATCGGCAATTCCGTTTGCTGCCGGGACGATTCTGTCCGTCCTTCTGTCTGCGTTGTGCCAGAACCACCGACCAAACCGACAGTAGAAGCAGCCGCCTGTGTGTGCATGGATGCAGGCTGTGTCTGTTTCGAGGATTCTGCTGTCGGATTGGATGCGGCTTGCTGCTCTTGAGCAGCTGTAGTAGTCTGTGTGGTTTGCTCTGCCGCAGATTCCAGCATCGTTTGCTGCTGCTGCCGTACCTCCAGCAAACCCTGCTGCTGTACCAGAATGGCAAGTGCTGCGCAAACAGCCGCAAACGTTCCAACTTGCAGCGGTCGCTTCCATATTGTAAGCCATGGTTTCTGTTTTTTTGGAGCAGACTGTGCGGCAGCGGCCTGTAAAAGCCGTTCCTGCATCCGCTTCTTCGCAGCTTCATCCGGTGATAACCGCTCCCAATTTCGATTCCATTCTTCACGTTTCATATCTGCTCACCACCTAACATTTTTTTCAACTGCATTCTGCCACGCCGCAGCAGCGTTCGAACGGTCGATTCTTTTTTCTTCAGCATCTCCGCGATTTCTGCGGTGCGGTAAGATTCATAATAGTATAAGTAAAGCACCATGCGGTAAGCATCCGGCAGCTGCATCAACGCTGTTAAAATCCGATCATCCCGTTCTGTTTGGGAAGGATCGGCACCCAGCAGGCGCTCCCAATCCTCGACATCTTCCCGTTTCTGACGTGTCCAATGCCGCAGATGATTTTTACAAAGATTCGAAGCAGTCACGATCAGCCATGCTTTTTCATGTGCTTCATCTGCAAATGACTCGCCTTGCTGCAAAATTTGCAGCAGCTTTAAAAAGGTTTCCTGTACGGCATCCTCTGCATCAGACTGATTTTTCAGAAAGCTATAACAAATCCGGTATACGGTATCGACATGCCGGACGTATAAAGTTTCCAGTTCCGCCATCCGGCTGGTATCATCCTCCGGCAGCATGTCAACGCCTCCCCTACGTCCCACAGAAGCTGTCCTCCGTTTTCTGCTTTTTCTACGCTGCTGGTTTTCTCTTTGTCGTTGAAGCCCATTCCAACAGCACTGCATCTATCGTAGCATATTTTCCCGATCTTTGCAATTTTTTCTCCAAGCCTGCACGGCGCACGCATTCTGCATAAACACATATGGCGCAGCAAATGTTTCCCATTTGCTGCGCAGTGTACAAGGAGGAACTTCCAATCGAGTCGTACTCTTACGAGGAATTTTGCATCCTTTCTTCTTTTGCAAAACTCCAGTTGTGCATAGAAGCTGCAAACCAATTCCCGTTTTTCCTGTGGTTTGTTCATCCAGCATGTTCCAGCCATGCTGCCCTTTTGAATCCCAAATCCAACTGCTGCCAACCACATCTGCCTGTCCGTCACCCTTTCTGCCGGTCAGACAGCCCTTCTCTGCGGTTCACATTTGGAAAAATCGGCATCCCTTCTGCGGTTTGCTGCTCACGCACGAAAAATCCCTTCATATTGGAAACAATCCTGCTCCGGGAAATGTTGCAGGATTGTTCTATTTTCTGGAAATTTGGAAGAATGTACAATTTTAATTTTAAGTTTTTGTGCAAAACAGCGATGCGTTCCGCTCTTTTTTTGGCAATTCAAGAGATCTTTTAAAAAAACATTCCATTTTCCGGAAATATGTGGTATAATAATGTTTCAGACTGTGCTGTTTTGCTGTCTGAGCACCGACTCCCGTTCCCGACGCTTCTATAGATCGCCGAACCGGATGGCTCCAAATGCACGCAGAGCAGACCCGTTTCATATCTGGTATCAACGTCAAAAAGGAAGTTATTCATGAACAAATACAAAAAACTGCTTTCCAATACCTTGATTTTTGGAATCGGTTCCTTCGGCTCCAAAATTCTGTTGTTGCTGCTGACTCGATTGTACACAGGAAATATCAATCCCGGTGACAACAGCACTAAGGAATTGCTGGAAATTACCACCAATTTCCTGATTCCGATTATTACGTTCTCCATTGCAGATGCCGTCATTCGGTATGGCATTGACCGCAACTTTGACAAGCGGCGTGTTTTCACATCTGCTTATGTCATTCAAACCTGCGGCATTCTGGGCTTTATCGTGCTCTCTCCGCTGCTGCAATTGCTGCCGTATACGGAAAACTATGTCATCCTTTTGGTGCTCTACTGTATTGCATCCGCATTCCGACAAATCAATTCGCAGTTTGTCCGGGCTCGTGGAATGGTGAAACTGTTTGCACTGGACGGTATTCTTGCGACGATCACCCTGTTCTTCTTCAACATCTTCTTCATTGCCTCCCTGCATCTCGGTGTCACCGGCTTTATGCTTTCGGTGATTCTATCCGACTTGCTGTCCGGTATTACACTTTGGATGATCGGCGATCTGCATCGCTATTTCAATCTGCGTTATCTGGATAAGCGCACCACACGTATGATGATCCGCTTTTCCATTCCGCTGATTCCGTCTGCCATTCTCTGGGTCATTACCTGCTTCTCCGACCGGCTGTTCCTGCGGTACATGCCCGGCCCGGCTGGACTGGTGGGCGATACAGCAGCCGGTATCTACGGTATTTCCAGTAAAATTCCAAACTTGATTTCCACCATTTCCACCGTCTTTTTCCAAGCGTGGAATATGTCTGCCATTGAGGAAAACAACTCCAAAGACCGCAATCACTTCTATACAAAGGTGTTCGACACCTTCCAGTCCTCGATGTTCATTGCAAGTTCCGTCATCATTGTATTTGTTCGTGTGTTCTCTGATATTCTGATCGATTCTACCACCTACCCGGAATATGCAACTGCATTCCGCTACACCCCCATCCTGGTTATCGCTGTGCTGATGATGAACTACAACCAGTTCCTGGGCAGCATCTATACGGCAACGCAGCACACAACCCATTCCTTCTGGACCAGCCTGGCTTCAGCAGTGCTGAATATTGTTTTAAACATCATCCTGATTCCAAAGTTCGGCATTATGGGCGCAGCAGTTGCAACCTTTGCCAGCTACTTTATCTGCTACTGCATCCGCATTGTGGATGCACGAAAATTCGTCCCATTCTATGTAGATCATACCCGCTTTGCCCTGAATACCATTATTTTATTCCTGCAAAGCATCCTCGTGGTATCGGCTCCGTCCGGCTGGATTTTCCTGCTGACCCTCAGTTTCGTGTTCATTGTCTGCTACAACTTCTCCGCACTAACCGAAACCCTGCGTCATCTCAAGCATCGCTAATTTCCCACAATCCGCAAGCCTCGTCTACGCAGAAGCGGAAGCGTTTGTATGCGCTTCCGCTTTTTCTTTTTTCCGTGTCTGCTTCACAGAATTTTTTTGGCTCGACAAAATCCTATTGAAATCCGCAAAAAGTTATGGTATAATGGTAGCAAAGAAGGGAGGACTGTCATGTTAAAAGCAGGCGTTTCAACAGCATGCCTTTACCCAAAAGTCGTAGAAGAAGCGCTATACGACCTTGCAATTGGCGGCGTGCAGCATGTAGAAATTTTCATCAATACCCATTCGGAACTGCATCCGACATTCATTGCATCCCTGGCTCATATTTTACGCCGATTTGATATGACATGTAAGTCCTTGCATCCGTTTACCAGCGAACTGGAACCACTGATGCTTTTTTCCGGTTATGAACGCCGTTTGCAGGATGTTCTGGAATACTACAAGCGCTACTTTTCTGCTATGCAGACGCTGGGCGCAACGGTCTTTGTGCTGCACGGCAATAAGGGTCCCATCCAGGCAGAACTGTATGCCGAACGCTTTGCAATGCTGGCAGAACTCGGAAAAACCTTCGGCGTTGTGGTGGCACAGGAAAATGTCGCTCGCTGCACCAGTCGTTCCCTGGATTTTCTGCTGCAAATGCAGAAGCTGCTTGGAAACGATGCCAAATTCGTTCTGGACATCAAGCAAGCTGTCCGCTCCAACGAAAACCCCATGCAAATGCTGCAAAAGCTGGGTAGTCACATTGTGCATGTGCACCTCAGCGACCACGGAGAATACGGAGATTGTCTGCCGGTTGGAAAAGGCCGCTTCGATGTGCGAACCTTCCTGCAAACGCTCAGCACCTGTTCTCCGGACTGTTCCGTCATCTTAGAGCTGTACCGCAGCAGTTTCAACAATGTGCAGGATCTGGTGAACAACTACCTGGTGATCCAGCATATGCTTGCACCTGGCAGTGCAAACAAAACCGATTCCATTCCAATACGTTGAGAATCGGTGTTATGACTTGGGAAAAGAGGGATTACCATGCGATGTCCATATTGTGGATATGCAGATACCAAAGTGCTGGATTCTCGTCCGGCAGAAACCAAAATCCGACGGAGACGGGAATGCATGCAGTGCGCCAAACGGTTCACCACCTATGAAATTGTCGAACGTCCGCTGCTGATGGTGCAGAAAAAGGACGGTTCCATTGAACCGTTCAACCGCAACAAGTTAATGGGCGGCATTTTCAACGCCATCAAAAAGCGGCCGGTGACTGCCGACCAGGTCGGCGCACTGGTGGAGCAGATTGAAACAAAGTACGCCAATGAAATGCGCAATCTGGTTTCTTCTGCGGAACTTGGCAATACCGTCATGGAACAGCTGAAAAAGATTGATGCCGTGGCATATATCCGCTTTGCATCCGTTTACCAGGACTTTACCGATGTAGCTGGATTCATTGCCGCAATCAGCGAATTGGATCAATAAAACTTCGCTCATCCAAACCACCCGGCGCATACCAAATGCGCCCTTGAAAAGGAGAAAAACAATGGCAAATAATTTCAACGACTTATTCAACACCCCGGATACTTCCTACGAATACGACACACAGGACATTCAGAGCAACAAGGTCTGGGCCGTTCTGGCGTACCTGGGCATTCTGTTCTTCCTGCCGCTGGTTGCCTGCAAGGATTCCCGGTTCGGTAAATTCCACGCCAATCAGGGATTTGCCCTCTTCCTGACTGATCTGGTTTTGAGCATTGTCGGCAAAATTCTTGGATTGATTCCAGTTTTAGGTGTCATCTGCAACACTGTGATTTATTTGATTATTCTGGGTCTGACCATTCTTGGCATGGTCAATGCCGGCACCGGGAAAGCCAAAGAACTGCCCATCATCGGTGGTTTGATCAACGTATTCAACAAGTAAGCAGCGGTGTCAGCTGATCTGGTTGTGCCGGATCATACAGCATTGCACCGACCAATGTCCCATCGGAACGTATCAGCAGCTCTGCGAGCAACGTGCTTTCGGAGCTGCTGTTTTGTACCGTATAGGTGATTTGTTCCGCCTCTGCTCCGGCAGAATCGGCAAGCGGCAGTCCTTGCGCCTCCTGCATGGTGCAGTATGCCCCAAAGGTACCGCTGTCTGTACAGGCAGGCACCAATACAGCGGCAAGCTGCGGCGCCGCTTCTGTCGGCGGATAGCCGCATGCTGTGAGCCAATCCCGGCGCTGTGCATCCGTTTGCAGCGCAATCACCTGATAAGAAACAGCTGGCGCTGCATGCGTATAGCGGTAGAGCCATACGCCTCCCAGAACGACCCCTGAAACAGCAGCTGCCAGCAACAAACGAGAACGTATCATACGACCCATCCACCCTTTCCGGCGCTTTGCTGCGCCATGTTGTCCATAAACCATATGCCCGTTTTCCGAAAAACAGAACCCAAAAGGAGCATTTCCATGCGATTGGATCAGCTTATTGCAGCGCACACCCCCTACAGCCGCAAAGAAGTCAAGCTCTTGCTGCGGCAAAAGCAAATAAAAGTAAATGATTTAATTATTGTAAAAGCAGACACAAAAGTCCAGCCGGAACAGGATACCATCACCATAAAAGGCGAACCGCTTGTCCTACGCCCCAGCAGTCGTTATCTGCTGCTCAACAAGCCTGCCGGCTATGTCTGTGCAACCGAGGATGCACGGGATCCAACCGTACTGGAACTGGTGCCGGATGCCCTCCAATGCAAGGGACTTTTTCCCGCCGGCAGACTGGACAAGGACTCTAAGGGGCTGGTGCTGCTGACCACAGACGGTGCCCTGGCGCACCGCATGCTCGCCCCCAAGCGACATGTTCCCAAATACTATTTGGTGCGATTGGCACGTCCTTTTTCTACTACATATAGCGATGCGTTTCAAGCCGGCATCTCCCTGCGAGACGGCAGCCTCTGCCTGCCGGCAGAAACGGCACCCCTGCCGGAACTGGGGGACACCTGGGCGCTGGTCGGCTTGCAGGAGGGAAAGTACCACCAAATCAAACGTATGTTTGCTGCTTTGGGAAACCATGTAGAGGAACTCATCCGAATCGGCATCGGCGACTTGTTTTTACCGCCCGATTTGCAGCTTGGAAGCTGTATGGAACTTTTAGACAAAGATTTGGAGAAACTGTTGAATTGCGAAACCACTTTTTCAGCGAAATTACAAAGCCTAAAAAAAAATTCGTCATATTTGATAAATGTAACAACATAATTTTGGGCAATAAATGACTTGAAAAAATTTTTATTTTTTGGTATGATTATTATAGGCTGAATTGGTAAAGCATTCCGGCTGCGCTGCATTCGGTAAAATAAGTTTAGGAGGAACTGCATAAAATGGCAAGTCTATCATTGAGAGGCATTTACAAGATATATCCTGGCAATGTAAAAGCTGTTAAAGATGTAAATTTGGAAATTAAGGATAAGGAATTTATCGTTCTGGTAGGTCCTTCCGGCTGCGGAAAGTCCACCACATTGAGAATGATCGCTGGTCTGGAAGAAATCTCCGAGGGCGAACTGTACATCGGTGACCGTCTGGTAAACGACATCGCTCCGAAGGATCGTGACATCGCAATGGTTTTCCAGAACTACGCGCTGTATCCGCACATGACCGTATTCGATAACATGGCATTCGGTCTGAAGCTGAGAAAAGTACCGAAGGCTGAAATCGCAAAGAAGGTAGAAGAAGCTGCTAAAATCCTCGACCTGAGCCACCTGCTGGACAGAAAGCCGAAGGCAATGTCCGGTGGTCAGAGACAGCGTGTTGCACTGGGTCGTGCAATCGTCCGGAATCCGCAGGTCTTCCTGTTGGACGAACCGCTTTCCAACTTGGATGCAAAGCTCCGTGCGCAGATGAGAACCGAAATCTCCAAGCTGCATAAGAAACTGGGTACTACCTTTATTTATGTAACCCACGACCAGACAGAAGCTATGACCATGGGTGACCGTATCGTTGTTATGAAGGACGGTATCATTCAGCAGGTTGATACACCGCAGGCTCTGTACGAGAAGCCAGGCAACAAGTTCGTTGCTGGATTCCTTGGTTCTCCGCAGATGAACTTCATCGATGCTGTTCTGAAGAAGAGCAACGACTACTATGTAGAATTCGGTTCTGAAAGCGCAAGCGGAAAGAAGTTCCAGATTGCGATTCCGGCTGCAAAGTGTGACCCGAAGCTGGCTGAATATGTAAACAAGCCGGTTGTTCTGGGTATTCGTCCGGAATCCCTGCATGATGATGAAATGTACCTCTCCAATGCAAAGACTGGTGTCATCGAATGTGACGTAGAAATCACCGAAATGATGGGTGCAGAAACCTACCTGTACCTGCTGTGTGAAGGCGTTCCGATGACTGCTCGTGTAGATCCTCGTTCTACTGCAAAGCCGGGCGACCACATCAAGATTGCACTGGATCCGAATAAGATTCACCTGTTTGATAAGGATACTGAAGAAACCATCATTAACTGATTGTTTTCTTCCACAACTTGTTTGAAAAAGGGTGCCTGTTGTCAAGAACCGATAACAGGCACCTTTTCGTTTTGATACAATGAAAAAGGAGGTCCTCTTCTATGGCAACCCCACACAATCAGGCAAACCGTGGCGAAATTGCAAAAACCGTCCTCATGCCGGGCGATCCGCTTCGTGCAAAATGGATTGCAGAAACTTTCCTCACTGATCCATACTGCTACAACACCACACGCAATATGCTCGGTTATACCGGTACCTATCAAGGCATTCCCATTTCGGTGCAAGGCAGCGGGATGGGCATCCCCTCCATCGGCATCTATTCCTACGAGCTGTTCAAGTTCTACGATGTGGACAACATCATCCGCATCGGCTCCGCCGGCAGCTACACTGCCGACGCCAAGCTGTTCGACACCGTGCTGGCTACCGGTGCGGTCAGTGAGTCCAACTATGCCCGCGTCCAGAGCGGCAACGACCACGACATCACCTTCCCCAGCGAGACTCTGAATGATAAGCTGCGCGCCTCCGCCAAGAAGCAGGGCATCAAGCTCATCGAGGGCAACATCCACTCCTCCGACGTTTTCTACCGTCAGCCTTCCGACGCAAAGCCCACCTACTGGGAGCTGCTGCGCGACGAGCGCGGCTGCCTCTGCGTGGAGATGGAGAGCTTTGCTCTGTTCGCCAACGCCGAGGCTCTGGGCAAGAACGCTGCCTGCCTGCTGACCATCTCCGACAGCTTTGTCTCCCCGGAGATCACCACTGCCGAGCAGCGTCAGACCAGCTTCACCAACATGATGAAGGTCGCACTGGGCGCGGAGTACTGATTTGCATTCACAAAAAGGGTTGTTGTCACACGACAACAACCCTTTTATGTTTTAAGTGTCACTATAATGACCGAAACAGGATGCGATAATGATGTTGCCGTCCTGCTCTTTATAAACAATGCGGTGCGTATCGTCGATGCGGCGGCTCCACCATCCACTCAAATCACCTTTTAAGGGCTCGGGTTTTCCAATGCCCTCGTAGGAGTTCCGCTGGATGTCTTTCAGAAGTGTGTTGATACGCTTCAGCAGCTTTTTGTCTCGCGTCTGCCAAAGGCAGTAGTCCTTCCATGCTTCCTCTTCCCGAAGCAATCTCATTTAATCTACCTCGATCAAATCGTGCTCGGTGAGCTTGGCTTTTCCGGTATCGATGTCGTGGACGATCTGGCGGAGATGATTGATGTTGCTTTCCGAGTAGAACGGGTCGGCGGAAACCTCAAAGGGAATGCGGTGCTCCCGGGAAACTTTTTTGGCGAAAATCGTGAATGCCGTTGTCATAGAAAGTCCCATCTCGGCGCAAACCTCTTCCATGCTGCGTTTCAGGTCTGGGTCCATCCGGAAGTTCACATTGACTGCATTTGCCATTCTAATACACCTCCTTCTTGATTCTATTATATGCGTCTGTAATGAAAAACGCAAGAGCTTTCGTTACATAATAAATGAACAACGAGAAATCTCTTGAAGAATTTGAGAACACGCCGTATAATTGAAGTGCAAAAGAGGGGATGAAAGATGAACGACTTTCAACCAAATCAGGATATCTGCCTTGTACCTTATTACCCAGCCTATGAAATTGCCCTTCCGTGGTATCAGGACGCAGAACTGTGCCATCATGTAGATAATCAGAATCGCATTTATGACCTGTCTATCCTGAAAAATATGTACCAGTATCTGGATAGTCATGGTGATTTGTTCTACATTGAATATAAGGGCATTCTGTGCGGAGATGTATGCTTGCAGACAAGCGGAGAAATTTCGATTGTGGTCTGCAAAGAGTATCAGAATCGGCACATTGGGAGAACAGTGATTGGGAAGATTCTTGCACTGGCAAAAGAGAAGAAGTATCCGCAATGCTATGCAGAAATTTATTCTTTCAACAAGCAGTCCCGCAAAATGTTTGAAAGTATAGGATTTGTTCAGAAAGACGCAGAAACGTTTGTTTATACTTTAGAATGAAAAGGAGGTCCCTATGACCAATCTGACTTTAGACGAAAAGAAAGCCCTGATCCGGATGGCGCTGGAAGCCCGGGAGCAAGCCTATGTGCCTTACTCCGACTTTATGGTGGGTGCTGCCCTGCGGGCCGAAGATGGCCGCATCTTCACCGGCTGCAATGTGGAAAACGCTGCCTTTACCCCCACCAGCTGCGCTGAGCGCACGGCCCTGTTCAAGGCGGTGAGTGAGGGCGTGACCCGCTTCACCGACATTGCCGTGGTGGGCTCCCGCCGCGGTGAGGTGAACAAGCAGATCACCTCACCCTGCGGGGTCTGCCGTCAGGCGCTGTTTGAGTTCGGCGGGCCGGAGCTGAACGTTATCATGGCAAAGACCCCCGATGATTTCATCGAGCGCAGCATGGACGAGCTGCTGCCCTTCGGTTTTGGCCCCTCCAACGTGGCGGGCAACAAAGCCGTGGAAGAGTGAGGCGGGAAGCGGAGATTTTGCCAAAATTGGCGAAATAGTACGACTTTTACGCGAATTTTACAAAAAATCTGTAAAGATTTTGTAATCGGAAATGCCTTGCTTTCCTCACATGACCCGGCTATACTTGGGTCAGTAAATGTGCAAGTGTGCGCATTCCCTTTTTAAAGCGCAATTTTTAATGTATAAAAAGGAGAGTTTTCTTATGATGATTTCTCGTCGTAACTTCCTGGCTGTGGCTGGCGCTGCAGCTGCTGCCGCTGCTCTGACCGCCTGCGGTGGTTCTTCCTCTTCCACCAGCACCGCTTCTTCCACTGCTTCCTCTGCAGCTTCTGAGGCTGCCAGCAAGATCACAAAGGTCGCTCTGACCTGCGATACCGGCACGATCGATGACGAGAGCTTCAACCAGGCTTGCTGGAGCGCTGTTTCCAGCTACATGGGCGATGACTGCCAGTACTACATCCCCGAGGCTGATGCTTCCGATGAGGATCGTGAGACCATGATCCGTCAGGCTGTCAACGACGGCGCTGAGGTCATTGTCTGCGTCGGCTACCTGTATGGCGCTTCTCTGGCATGGGCTGCTGAGCAGTACCCCAATGTCAAGTTCATTGCTATCGATGTCACCCAGGGCGATATCGGCACCGATGAGATCCCCTCCAACTGCTACTGCATCACCTTCAAGGAGGAGCAGGCAGGCTATCTGGCAGGTTACGCCATTGCCAAGGACGGCAAGACCAAGCTGGGCTTCCTGGGCGGCATGGCTGTTCCCGCTGTCATCCGTTACGGCTACGGCTTTGTGCAGGGCGCTGATGCTGCTGCTCAGGAGCTGGGCGCTAACATCGACATCAACTACTTCTACGGCGGCCAGTTCTACGGCGATGCCAACATCACCTCCCGTATGGAGGGCTGGTACTCCAACGGCACTCAGGTCGTCTTTGCCTGCGGCGGCGGTATCTACACCTCCGCTGTTGAGGCTGCTCTGAAGAACAACGGCTACGTCATCGGCGTTGACGTTGACCAGAACTACATCGGTGCAAACGGCGTTGCTGACGGCACCTATGCTTACAACCCGTTCATCACCTCCGCTATGAAGGGCCTGTCTGAGGCTGTTTCTACTTCTCTGTCCGACATCGAGGCAGGCGAGTGGAGCACCATTGCAGCAACCAACGGCAACTTTGGTCTGGAGGACGGCGATTACGTCGGCCTGCCCACCGCTGAGGACAGCTGGAACTTCGAGACCTTCACGGTTGAGGAGTACGAGGCACTGAAGCAGAAGATCGCTTCCGGCGAGATCGTTGTTGACAACAGCTCTGACGACGCTACCAAGCCCACCGTCAGCGAGTTCACCAACGTCACCTACATCCAGTAAAATTTGAACAGTCCGCAAGGGCTGCAGGGAACGACCCTCTCCGTCATTGCCGCCAGGCTTTGACGGAGAGGGTCGTTTTTGTCTCGCGAAAAATCGTGCAGCTTGCACAAAAGTAATACTTATAAGAGTACATCCCGCCAAAAAATCAAAAAGAAGTGTGCAAAACCGCAAAAATACGGTATAATGGTACACAGAATAGTATAGGTGTCGATTTGACACGAAAGGAGAGTGAGCAGATTGGCAGAGGATTTTGTGATCGAGATGCTCCA
>OLQW01001013.1_pt1 | contig 14180 bp, 9 predicted proteins | sample 1672901 | NCBI WGS metagenome assembly OLQW01 (sample SAMEA3136735, study PRJEB25190) | human gut metagenome | reverse complement strand
CGGTCTTTTTCGTTGATAACGAAAGATATGTCACTGAATAAAGTAGTTCCGCCGAATTCTACGGCCAGTCCGTCTATAGAAATCATTATATATTTTTTTAATGAGCTGCAAAGATAGTGCAAATCTATTATTTTTTATATCTTTGCCCCTATATAAACAAAACGCATAGGTCATGGAAATAGAAAAAGTGTCAGGAGATTACCGTCCGCTTATTCTGGTTGCGGAAGATGATGATAGTAACTTTAAACTGATAAAGGCTATTATCGGCAAGAAATGCGAGATACTATGGGCAAAGAATGGTGAGGATATTGTAAATTTGTTCGAAGAGAATCGCGACAAGGCGGAAGCTATTCTGATGGATATAAAAATGCCTATTATGAACGGGCTGGATGCTACGGTGATTATTCGCAAGAAGGATAAAGAACTTCCCATCATCATGCAGACCGCTTACGCCTTTACTGCCGACCGCGAAAAAGCCTTGGAGTGCGGAGCCTCGGAAGTGTTGGTAAAACCCATCACTCTGTCTGCTTTGCGTACATGTCTGAGCCGTTATTTACCCAAATTGGTTTGGTAAGGCTTTACTGATAATAAAAAGGGAACCGGATGACTAAGTAATGAATATATCATCCGGTTTCCTTCTTTTTATTCTTGTGCATTGTCTTTTCTCTCTTCCATCTTCTTTTTTACAAATTCGATTTTGAGATTGGCTTCTTCCATATTCTTCTTTATTTCCGTCATGGATGACAGCAGTTGTGCCAGTTCGTAGATGCTGGCAAGGGCCTGGCGGTCGGCGGCAGTCATGGTGATGGAATAGGGGCGTTCCCCTTGATAGTTGACTTTGATATTCTTGTCCTTGTTCAGATAAAGGAACCCCATGACGTTTCCGTCTTCTCCCAGTTTGAAGTCTGCCTTTTCAATCTTTTCACCGAGGTCAGTGGTTTCGTAGCTGTCTTTGGCGGCGGGTGTTTCGGCAAAACTACCGTCGGGAGCAGTGACTTTGACGGCCACATGGTGGATATTATGGGCTCCGCAATAAATGGAAGTCATGCTCATGACTCCGTTTTCGTCTACCTGGAAGCGAAGGAAAGAGCGATGCAGATTTTTTTCTATCACTTGGGAAGGATGAAGGTAATTGCCGATATTCTGGTATTCGGCATCTTTTTCAAAAGTGTATTTCCCTTTGATTGCATCGAAATCCTTTTGCTTGGCTTGAAGCATACTGTCCAGATAGACCAGGCTCTTTTCCTGCTCTTTCAGTTCCACTTCCTGCATCAGGCCGATGCCTGCACGGCGAGTTTCAAACGCTTTGGGATAGAGCATCTTGATGCTGTCAATCAGAATCTTCGCTTCATTGTAGTTGCCGAGTTCAAACGCTTCGCGGGCAGCTTGTAGTTTTTCACCGGCCTTCTTCTCCACATCTTCGCAAGAGAAGAGTGTACAGCATAGGCATGCAAGGAGTATTACTTTTTTCATATTTGTTGTTCTTGGAGTTAGAGTCCACAAAAATAGAAATAATATCTTTATCTTTGCAGCATTTTAATGTGCAAATGTGCTAATAGACCATTAACACATTTGCGTATTCATTACATTAGCGCATTATTTATGATAGATTTGACGGCAGAAGAACTGAAGCAATATTTTAGTGATGATATATTCAAGCGGATATCCGAAACGGCTGATGAATTGGGATTGGAATGTTACGTAGTCGGTGGATATGTACGTGATATTTTCCTGCAACGTCCTTCCAAGGATATTGATGTGGTGGTGGTAGGCAGTGGCATTGCCATGGCCGAGGCGCTGGGTAAGCGTCTGGGGCGTGGGGCGCATGTTTCCGTCTTCAAGAATTTCGGTACGGCACAATTGAAGTACTATGGTACGGAAGTTGAGTTTGTGGGTGCAAGAAAAGAATCGTATACACACGATTCCCGCAAGCCTATTGTAGAGGACGGTACATTGGAGGATGACCAGAACCGCCGTGATTTTACCATCAATGCACTGGCTGTTTGCCTGAACCGGGTGCGTTATGGCGAGTTGGTCGACCCCTTTGGCGGTATTGGAGACTTGAAGGAAAAGACCATCCGGACTCCCCTCGACCCTGATATAACTTTCAGTGATGACCCTTTGCGCATGATGCGCTGTGTCCGTTTTGCCACCCAGCTGGGATTCTATATTGACGATGAGACATTCGATTCTCTGGAGCGTAATCGCGAACGCATCTCCATCATCTCCAAAGAACGCATTGCAGACGAACTGAACAAAATCATCTTGTCACCTATTCCGTCTAAGGGATTCATTGAGCTGGACCGCTGTGGTCTGCTGGAACTGATATTCCCGGAACTTGTCAGGCTGCAAGGCGTGGAGACGCGCAATGGACGCGCCCATAAGGACAATTTCTACCATACGCTCGAAGTACTCGACAACATCAGCAAGAAGACCGACAACCTTTGGCTACGCTGGGCAGCTCTTCTGCATGATATAGCCAAGCCTGCCACCAAGCGTTGGGAACCCCGTGCGGGCTGGACGTTCCATAACCATAATTTCATTGGCGAGAAGATGATACCCGATATTTTCCGCAAGATGAAGCTCCCTATGAATGAGAAGATGAAATATGTGCAGAAAATGGTGAGCCTGCACATGCGTCCCATTGTGATAGCGGATGATGTAGTGACCGACTCGGCAGTGCGTCGTCTCTTGTTTGAGGCAGGTGATGATATAGACGACCTGATGACACTGTGCGAAGCCGACATTACTTCCAAGAATATGGAGCGTAAGAAACGCTTCCTTAATAATTTTCAGTTGGTACGCCAGAAGCTGAAGGATTTGGAGGAACGCGACCGTATCCGTAATTTCCAGCCTCCGGTCAGTGGTGAAGAAATCATGAAGACTTTCGGCCTTTCTCCTTGCCAGCAGGTAGGTGCCTTGAAGAGTGCCATTAAGGATGCCATTTTGGACGGCATCATTCCCAATGAATACGAAGCCGCCCGTGCATTTATGTTGCAACGGGCGGAGAAGATGGGGCTTAAGGAGTTATGAGTTATAAGTTGCATGTTATGTACCATGCGTTATAACTCATAACTCTTCTTTTTCTACTTGGAACTTGCGGCTTACTTTCATCAGGTTGATGGTGTAGGTCACTACGTTCTGGGCTTCTTGTATCATAGTCAGGTATACCATGCTGACTTTGATGCTGCCGCTCTGGCTTTGGATGCGTTGCAGCTCTTCGCGTTTCAGGTGAGACAACTGTCCGTTGAGGTCGTTGGCTTTGCGAATCTCTGTTTCCAGTTCATCATAATTGTTCGTTTCCAGCTTGTGGCGGCATACTTGTAACAGATAGCAGATGTCTTCGGCTACGTCTGTAAATTCTCCTTTCTGAATGGCATCCAGCGGATTGAAGTTATTGTCTATGTGCTCTAAGCAAGGTTCGCAAAGACGGCCTACGCTGTACACCAGTTCGCTGGCAAAGTCGTTGCCTTGATAGTAATAGAGTCCTTTTTCCAGTACGGTATTGTTGTCGAGACGGCACATGGCAAGTGTTCCGGTACGCTTCATCTGCTTGATGAGTTGTTTTTCGAATTTTACTGAGCCCATGGCACGACGCAGTCCGCGTAGATTCTCGTGTAGGAAGGAAGTGACGGTACGTTCAAAATTCTCTTCTGTGAATTCCATAATCTTCACCAGTTCTTCACGGGTATGCTTGCGGAGCAATTCGATGACTTCATTGTTGTCCGTACTCTTCATCAACTGTTTCAGGGTCTCGTTGCCTTTTTCTTTCTCCTTGCGCTTTTTGTACATCACTTGGCTACGAATCAGCATGAAGACTGCCAGACCAATCAGTGCCAGGATGGCAACCGTACCGCCGAAATGGATAATCAGTGCTACGAAGAAACAGATGGTGAACGCTGCTCCGGCAGTGATGAACCAACCGCCGATAACGCTGAGCACACCCGTAATGCGGAATACCGCCGAATCACGTCCCCAGGCACGGTCGGCAAGCGATGTACCCATAGCTACCATGAAGGTTACGTAAGTGGTGGAAAGGGGAAGTTTCAAGGAAGTTCCCAAGGCGATGAGCAGACCAGCCAATACGAGATTGACGGAGGCGCGAACCAAGTCAAAAGCGGCGCCGTCGGCTATGATGGCTTCATCCTTCTGGAAGCGTGTGTTCATCCACCGCTTGCTGCTTTCGGGCATCGTTTTGGATATTCCGTTAGCCAGAGTCATGCTGAAGCGTACCAGCGTACGGGATATCGGGGTACTTCCGAAGTTCTCTTCACCGTCATCCTGGCGGGCAAGGTCCACGGAAGTCTTGATAACGTTGTGGGCTTTCTTGGATGTGCAGAGTGCATAAACCATAATGGCGCCTGCACCGATAAGGAAATACCACGGGGTTTTGGCTGCACCGAGGAGTGAGGACATCAGGAATCCGTCGGGGCCGGCGGCCGTACCATTGGCTGTATAGTCAATAAATGAGGAATATCCTGCGAGGGGGACACCGATAAAGTTCACCAAGTCATTGCCGGCAAAGGCAAGAGCGAGGGCGAAAGTACCCATCAGAACCACTACTTTGAAGACATTTATCTTGCACCAATGCAGTATCTGCATCAGTATGGTGAAGAATACAAAGAAACCGGTTATCAGCAATGCGGTATTGTCGTGTATCCATTGCTTGTTTTCAGGGGTCATGAATGAGCTGTCTTTCAGCCCCTTTATCAGCATGAAGTAGATGATGCTGGTGGCAGCTATACCACCGAACAGCGCGATGCTGTATTTCATGTTCTTCTTGTAGTTGAAGGTGAACACGATACGTGCCAGCCACTGTACCAGCATACCGAAGAAGAAGGCAATGGCTACGGATACAAAAATGGCCATGATGACAGACAGTGCCTTGTCTGTATTGATGAGGTCGCCCAGTCCCAATGTATCGCTGTTATAGACCTTGATGAGCGCCAGTGCGAACGTACCTCCCAACAGTTCGAACACCATGGATACAGTGGTGGAGGTAGGCATTCCCATAGTGTTGAAGACATCTAATAGCACGACGTCCGTCAACATGACGGCAAGCAGAATGCACATGATTTCGGCAAAGTAGAAGTGCTCCGGTTGATAGATGCCGTGTCGTGCAATGTCCATCATGCCATTGCTGAGTGCCGCACCGATGAAGACGCCAATGCCTGCAATGAACAGTATGGTTTTGAAAGATGCTGCCTTTGCTCCGACAGCCGACTGAAGAAAATTGACCGCATCATTACTGACACCTACCACGAGGTCGAAAATCGCGAGTACGAACAGAAAGATGACGATACCCAGATAAATTGTTTCCATAGACATGTATTTTATTTCCGGCTGCAAAGGAAAGAGTTTGGTGTTGCAGGGAAATGTCATACATGTTACAGAAATGTTACAAATGTTTTGGAATAGAATGGTATTGTGCTAAGAGCGATTGCTCTTATTCTCCCAATAATCATTAATGTTAAGCATTTAAGAGTAACAATATAAGTATAATAGAAGAGTGGATGCTTTTGTGTTTCGTATTTGGTTATTTCTATGTTAAGCAGCCAAATTACTAGTTAATTGTTTGCAGATGTCGAGAATTCTTGCGAATATTGCATACAAGTTGTGTGTAGAATTGATTGTAATTAGAACTTTGATATTAAAAATCAAAGATGTATGTAACTTTTTTAATTCATTTATTAAATAAATGAATTCTACCAACGAGTATAGAAATATGAAAAACCATTTTTGTTTAAACCTATTCTTCTTACTATATTTGTTTTTTTGTGCTGGATGCAAGCAGCATATCTCAGATAGTGCTGCTAAGGCAAATGAGGCATTGTTTACTCAATTAGATAGTCTGATAGATAATTCTGATAAACTTATTTTGCAGAAAGAGGAGCGAATAGAGGCGTTGAAGCATTCACTAAGACAATCTAAGGCATTTGAGAAACAGTATGAACTTAATCAGGCTATTTATCAAGAATATCGCGTGTATGATGCAGATTCGGCTATGAAGTATACTACACAAAGCCTTGATTTAGCACGACAATATCATGATAAGAATCGTGAGATTGAATCTTTATTAGGTATTGGTTTTGTTTATACGGCTAATGGCTTGCTTAGTCAAGCCTCTGAAGTAATGCATTCACTCTGTTCTTCCAGTATGCCTCGCTACTTACGTTCGCGTTATTATGGTCAGATGCGTACTCTCTGCTCGCGGTTGCAACTCTATTCATTAGGTGATGATGCATTACATGAGCATTATGGTCAACTTTATGCGTTATATTCAGATTCAGTATTGCAGACGGCCACTCCTGACGAGCCACGCTACCTTTATAGCCGTGTGTGGAAATATCAAGATGTTCCCGGTGCACAACGTATTGCCATTAGGGATGAGTTGGAAAAGGAAAAACAACGTCTTCTACCTAATAGTCGTAATTATTCTATTTTAGCTTATAACTTGGCTCTACTTTATGAAAAAGAACACAACCATACCAAGTGGCTGGAAAATATGATTCTCTCAGGTATTGCTGATGTATATGCTGTGAATCGTGATATTGGTTCGTTGTATGCATTGGCTTCCTATTTATATGAACAAGGTCAGTTGGACCGAGCCTATCGTTATAGTACTTATTGTTCTGATATCGGTATAACTTTTAAGAGCCGTGTACGACTGCTTCATCAGCAGAAGTTGCAGAGAAGGATACATCAAAGCTACATTGAACGTGATCATATGCAACAGAAGCAGCTAAAGCTATTCCTTTTATTTATTAGTTTTCTCACTATTGTATTGCTGATAGCTCTTTTCTTTTTGAGAAGGCAAACAAGAAGACGTAGGAAAGCTTTGGTTGAGCTACATGTGGCCAATGGTAGATTGAAGAGTCTTAATAGTGAACTGCAAAAGCTCAATTTGGTTCTACGTGACACAAATTATATTAAGGAGGAGTATATTGGTCAGGTATTCAAACTTTGTTCATCCTATATTTGCCGTATGGAGGAGTATCGTAAAAAGTTAAACCGTAAATTAAAGGCTGGGCAACTTGAAGATTTAAAGAAGATGATTAGTTCTACTTCTACCATGAGCGATGAAATGAAGGATTTTTATGAGAAATTTGATTCCATTATTCTACATTTATACCCTGATTTTGTAGAGCACTTCAATAGTTTGCTACGTCCCGAAGAACATATTGAAGTGAAGTCTGGGCGGCTTAATACAGAACTTCGTATTCATGCTTTGATACGAATGGGGGTAACGGATAGTGAGAAGATTGCAGAATTTTTGCACTGTTCACTGCAAACCGTATATAATAATCGTTCTATAACTTTAAATAAATCTTCGCTCAGTAAGGAGGAATTTCTTCGAGCTGTGAAAGAGGTTTGTAAAAAGTAATTTGAAGACTGAGCGTTTCTCTCATTTTTTACCCACATGTATATAGATAATTGCCATTCAATAGCTTAATACTATCGAATGGCAATTATCTATATACATGTTTTTGATTACCGATTTAATTTAAATCACTACTGAAAATCTATTGAGTCTGTCTGTAATTGAAAGATAATCAGTAATATATAACTTTGTGAATTTACCAAATCCTCTACCAGTGAATATAATCGGTTGTTACATTGTCTAATTTTGCTCTCGAGATTTTTTACACACAAGTTCCTATTAACTTAAAAATGTATTTATGAAAACCAGACAAAAATCGAGAGACGCAAGTGGTATTTTGCTTGACTGTCTTATGTGGATGCTGTCACTTTCAAGCTCACTTCATGCACAGACATGGAATATTAACGGAAATGTGACAGATGAACAAGGAGAACCGATAATCGGTGCCAATGTAGTGATACAAGGTACGGGTACGGGCACCATTACCGATGTAGAAGGAAACTTTAAACTCGCTTCAGTGACTAAGGGGGCGGTAATGGAGATAAGTTTCATTGGGTATATATCCAAGACATTGCAGGTGAAAGACGCATCATCGTTAAAGATTGTACTGAAAGAAGATAACCAGGCACTGGATGAGGTGGTAGTAGTAGGTTATGGTGTACAGCGCAAAAGTGATCTTACAGGTTCGGTTGCTTCAGTTAACTCGGATGTACTTGAAAGTCGCCCACAAGCTAATTTGATTCAATCTTTGCAAGGAGCAGTTCCAGGATTGAATATTAGTGTGACGGGTAGTAATGCTGAAGGTTCGTCCACTACTACACGTATTCGTGGTAACAACTCCATTACGGCTGATAATAAACCTCTTGTTATTCTTGATGGAATACCTTTTGATGGTCCATGGTCGGAAATCAATCCCAATGATGTAGAGAGTATAGAAGTATTGAAGGATGCCTCTTCAGCAGCCATTTATGGTGCTCGCGGTTCTAACGGTGTAATCCTTATTACTTCTAAGCGCGGTAAGAAAGACAGATTGACGGTATCATACGATACTTATGTTACTATTGACCAGCCTATCAATTTACCTCGTATGATGAATGGCAAAGAATTCTATAAGTATAAATCTGAAGCTTTCAAGGCTACCAATACTACTCCTCCTACAGAAGAGAATCCTGAACCTTGGTTAGATAACTTTACTCCTACTGAATTAGCTATGTATGCTGCCGGTCAGAGTACTGATTGGATGAAGTTGGCAACACAGACCGGTATAAAACAACAGCATAACCTTTCTTTCCGTGGTGGAGCTAACAAAACCAGCTATTTCATTTCATTGAACTATACGGATGTGAAAGGAACTGCGGTAGGCAATGAGTTCAAGCGTTATAATGTACGTTTCAATCTTGATCAGGAGTTTAATAGTTGGTTGAAATTTTCTACTACTACACAGTTAGGTCGCTACGATCGTAGTGGTAGCAGTGCTTCTTTTTGGCGGGCTATAAAACAAGTTCCGTTGGGACGTGCTTATAACGAGGATGGTTCACTTACACTTTCTGCTACTGAGGACTCCTCTTCAGCTTTCAGCATTAATCCGTTGGGATCTCTTAATAATAAGACAAAAGATATTCGTGCAAAGGTTATCACTAATAATGTGCTTGAGGTAAAGTTTCCCTTTATTAAAGGGCTGAGCTATAAATTGAATACAGGCTTCACTTACCAAAACAGCTCCTATAAGAATTATCAAGGATACCTACGAAGGAGCTAGTGCTAATGGCGTATTGAATACTGATGACTGGCATTCAGAAGAATGGATTTTGGAGAATATTATTTCTTATCAACGTGAATTTGGCAAACATCGTATATTTTTCACAGGATTATATTCTGCTCAAAGCAAGGAATATGAACAGAATACAATGGAAGGTAAGAATTTTCCCAATGATGTGATGTATTATTACCAGATTTCTAAAGCTGCCACAATGTCTGGTAATTCCAATTATTATAAAGAAAATCATATTTCACAAATGGGGCGTTTGAATTATACTTATGATGATCGTTACTTGTTGACTCTTACTGCTCGTCGTGATGGTTACTCCGCTTTTGGTGAAAGTTCTAAATTCGGCGTTTTTCCTTCAGCCGCTATTGGATGGAATATTTCCAATGAATCTTTTTTTAAAGACAAGCCTATAAGTGAAACCATTAGCAATCTGAAATATCGCTTGTCATGGGGTAAAAATGGCAATGAGGCTATCAGTGCTTATAGTACACTACCTAATCTTTCAACTTACAATTATCTGAATGATGATCATACTGCACAGTTTGGTTTCTATCCGTCGAAGTTAGCTTCGCCCGGTTTAGGTTGGGAAACTACTACATCTATTAATACTGGCTTTGATATTGCACTTTGGAATGGACGTATTCAGAGTTCATTTGATATTTATTGGTCTAAAACCAAAGATTTGCTGCTTTCCCGTTCTATTCCTACCATTAATGGTACTGGCTCTATTACTGAGAATCGTGGACAGACCCGTAATCGTGGTTTTGAATTCCAGATAACTTCTAATAACATTACACATAAGAGTTTTAGCTGGAGCACCTCTTTCAACCTCTCACACTATCGTTCGGAGATTGTAGATGTTGGTTTGTATGATGCTAATGGAAAGCCGGTTGATGATGTGGCTTCCAAGTGGTTTATTGGTGAACCTATCAATGTGAACTATGATTATAAAATTATCGGTGTATGGCAGATTGCTGATCCGTCTAACCCGACAGGGCAGCAAGATCCTAACTATCGTAATTCGTATCCTGGATATGTGAAATACCTTGATGTAGATGGTAACGATATTACAACGGCTGATAAGACTATTATAGGGTCGGCTATTCCTAAAGTAAATATGAGTTTGATGAACACTTTTGAGTACAAAAACTTCACTCTGAGTGTGTTCTTAACGGCTCAGTTAGGACAAACCCATCTGAATGCCTTGTATGATACAAGCCATAATTCATATCGCCAGAACCGCTTTTTGGTGGATTTTTGGACTCCAGAGAATCCTACGAATAGCTATCCGAAAAATAGTTTGAATAGTGATGTGAATCCAGAGGGAGCCAGTTTCTATGAAAAGACAGATTTCTTACGTATTTCCGACGTTACATTGGGTTATAATTTCCCACAACAATGGTTGCGTCGTACTTTCATCAAACGGCTCAATCTTTACATGAACATTAAGAATTTGGCTACAATAACTGGCTGGACAGGTATGGATCCGGAATTTCTCAATGATCAATTGGCTGCTCCTCCAGTACGTTCGTTCACTTTTGGACTAAAGTTAGATATTTGATGAGAGTAATATATCATAAAAAGCTAAAATGAAATTGCACATATGAAAAAAATAACATATTTCAATGTCTTAGTGTTTACAGTATTATTGCTCACTATGGGCGGCTGTAATGAGGATAAGTTTCTTAAGGAAGATCCTCGTGATGCACTTTATCCTGAAAATTTACTTGTAGATTACAATGGATTTAAATCGATGATAACGCCTCTTTATGGTCTTATGCGTGCAGAGTATCGCCGTGCTGATGCAATGGGAGGAAGTATTGCGCTCTGTCTGCATTCTGCCTGGGGTGGAGGGGTAGATAATTCATGGGCCAATAATAGTCATGCGGAAATGAAGTTCCTCTACAATCCCAAAGAGATAACTTACACTGATCTTGCTATTTGGAATAATATTTTCCAGTGGGGATATCGTATCATCAACACTGCCAATATGGTTATCTCAAGAGCTGACAATGATGGCATTAACTGGGGAAGTGGTGCTGATGCTGAAAATCGTAAAAATGAGGTGTTGGCCGAAGCTCGCTTTTTCCGTGCTTGGGCTTACCGTCACCTTACCTATTCATTTGGTGCAGTGCCCCTTTCAACACAAGAAATTACAGGATTGAATTATCGTGATGATTGGGACCGTGCTTCCTTGAGTAGTATTCGCGAAGTGATGGCAGAAGATTTCCAGTTTGCAGTCGATAACCTTCCTTTGCGTACTTCTAATAATAGTAAAGTCTCTGGTGCTGTGGCACGTCACTATTTGGGTGAACTTTATTTGGCAGAAGGTAATGCTGAAAAAGCAGTTTCAGTACTGAAACCATTAGTGGAAAGTGGAGAATATTCCCTTATAAATCAACGATTTGGTAGTAATGCTTCCAATGATGGATGTCCTTTTATTGACGTATTTTATACTCCTATGTATGCTGATGGAAATACGGAGGTGTTACTGGCTTTCATTAACACAGAAGAGGAGAATAGTGCCTATGGTACTGCAAATGTCTATATGACTACAACTTATAAGAACTATTATGCTAATGATGGCGATTGTAAAAAGACAAACCAGCATAATCCGGACTATATCAATAACGGTGGTGAAGGTTCATTTGCACAAGTCTTTTGGCAAGCTAATGGTGGTAAGGGAGCCGGACGTGTAGTTCCTTCCAGAGGAGCACTTCGTTTGTACAATTATAAAGGAATGGGAGAACAAGATGACCGTGTATCTGCCAATGCTATCGTATGGAGTATTAATGATGTAGATGCTGCCGGCAATGTAACCAAGGTATTTGATTTAGGTGGTACTGCACTTATTGATACTACGGTTAATGCAGCCATGCTAACTTCTACTTCCATTAAAAAATATGATTGGCCTACTACTCGTAAATGGGATTATACTCCACCTATTTTGGCTAATGCAGCTAATGATGGACACTATGCGGACATTGTTTATTTACGTTTGGCAGATACATATTTACTTTATGCAGAGGCTCTTTACAAGAGTAATCAAGTAGGCGAGGCCATTAAATGGATAAATAAAGTACGTAATCGTTCCAATGCTGTAAGTATTACTGAAGATGATCTTAGAATCGGTGGTATGGATTTCATTCTTGATGAACGCAGCCGTGAACTGCTTACGGAGGAAGAACGTCGTCATACATTGGTACGTGTTTGCCAAGAAAATGGTGGTGACGAACGTGATACCAATAACTATTTCAAACGTCGCATGCGTGAACTCAATGAGATAGCTGGTATTGCAGGACGTGGTATGGATGAATATGAAACTCCTGTCCTTTTCCCGCTGCCGCAATCATTCATTGATGCCAATACTGGTAATCCTTTGGAAAATAATCCGGGGTATTGATAGATAATAGTCAGATATAAATACCGCATATAAACGGCTTTGTATATATCGGTGTTTATATCTGATTTAGATTCATATATTCAAAAGAAAACAAAAACTTAATATCTTGATACATCATGTCCGAATTGGCTTTCATTTTTAGTCTTCTTATGGTAGGGATTACAGCGGTAGGTCTTTATCGTAAGCTCAATCCTCAAGGTCTTTTGATGCTTTCCGGTTTATTAATGCTTACAGCTGCTTTTTTCATGCAAGTGCAAGCTACGGGAATGGTGGTGTTTGATTTGGTAAGGATGATAGAGGAAGTTTTTCTTTCTAATTTGGCGCGTGCAGGGTTTATGATAATGACAATTGGCGGTTATGTAGCTTTCATGAATAACATAAAGGCTACTAATGCATTGGTCTATATTTCCATGAAGCCATTAGGTCTTTTTCGACGTTATCCTTATTTGGCGGCTACTATAGTTATTCCTATTGGACAATTACTTTTTATTACTACTCCTTCAGCTGCCGGATTAGGATTGTTGCTTGTGGCTTCGGTTTATCCTGTTTTAATTAGTTTGGGAGTAAGCCAACTTACAGCATTGTCAGTCATTGCCGCTGCTACTCTATTTGATCAGGGACCGGGGTCGGCAAATACTGCTATGGCTGCCGAATTGATAGGACAATCCAATGTGGAATATTTCATCACTCATCAACTTCCTTTAGTAATTCCTACTTCCTTGGTTGTAATGGTACTCTTCTATTTCAATAACCGTTATTTTGATAAAAAAGATGCAAAGAAAGCCTTAGTGCCTTTGTTTACTGGAAATGCCGACACATTGGCAGAAAAAGGGGTTGCGGCTGCCCTCACAGGTCCTGTTGAGCGAAATGATTTGTCGACTATCACAAAACACATTGAAGCTATTAAGGCAGCATGGATAAACGAGTCTGAGGAAAAGGTGGGATATGAGATGATATATCTTTTGCTTTCAGAAAAGCTTCTCAGTATTGCACAGGAAAAACATTTAGACAGTGACTATTTGAAGATGACGGAGGTAATTAAAAATGAAAAACACAGTATCCACTTTTAAAGAACAGAAGGTTAAGGGCGATAAGATTACAATGCTGACAGCCTATGACTATTCGACAGCTAAATTGATGGATCAGTCAGGTATTAACGGTATTCTCGTTGGAGATTCTCTTGGCATGGTTATGCTCGGATACGAAAATACTTTGCCGGTAACAATGGAAGATATGATTCACCATACAAGAGCAGTTACAAGAGGTGCCAAAGATGCCTTAGTAGTTGGAGATATGCCGTTTATGTCATATCAAGTTTCAGTTGAAGAGGCCATGTATAACGCAGGAAGACTTATGAAAGAAGGAAGATGTCAAGCAGTAAAGCTAGAAGGTGGAGCCTCTGTTTGTCCACAGATTAAAGCTATTACAGCTGCTTCAATTCCTGTTATGGCACATATTGGACTTACACCTCAGTCAGTGAACGTTTTTGGAGGCTTTAAAGTTCAGGGAAAAAGTGAAGAGGGAGCAAAGAAACTCATTGAAGAGGCAAAAGCTGTTGAAGAAGCAGGAGCATTTGCGATTGTTTTGGAATGCGTACCTGCAAAATTAGCGGAAATTATTTCTGAAAG
>OLQW01000985.1_pt1 | contig 14466 bp, 15 predicted proteins | sample 1672901 | NCBI WGS metagenome assembly OLQW01 (sample SAMEA3136735, study PRJEB25190) | human gut metagenome | reverse complement strand
TATTAGCGGAATAAACAAAATAAGAAAGTGACAAACTCTGCAAAAGGGTCTTATAAATTAACCTTTTCACAAAGTCTGTCACTATTAGAAACCTTTGTTATTTTGTTGCTTCAAGGCAAGCAATCAGAAATTTATTCGCATAGATGAAGTTATCCTTTTGTATCGGCAATGATGCGATGGCTTTTTCTCCATGAAATAGATTGTTACGGTATCTGTAAATAATCATGATGATGGCTTTAATAATATCACATGAATTATTGGTTTGCCCTAATAAAACACGCTGAACAGAGGTCGTATCATCATTATTTCTCAATCGCAATCTCTTGAATCGCTCGTTTGTAGAACCGTTCGTTATATATCTCCTTTGTAAGTATTGTAGTGTTTGATTAACAATATCGGACGCTAAATGTATGTTTTGGATATTGCACTTATTTCTTCCGAAATTACATTTGAACCATTTCGCTTCAAATATATTCCATAATATTAAGAAATTCCGAACTTCCACGTATTCCTCGGTATTGATAGAAATGTGTAAATAATTGTCAATCCATTGTGATATTTCAGACGTATTTTTACTTTTATTTTCCATAATGCCGAAATGCTTTTATTCATCTAATCCCGTAATGCTTGCAAAGTTTTTCCATCCTGTTGCGGCTTTATAAGCATTGGCACAACCCGAAGGCACTTTCAGTACCGAATAAGGATTTATGCCGACAAAAGCATTGTTTTCACAAGTTGGTGGCGTTTCCGTGCTGACTTTGAATAATCGCAGTTCGGGATCATTGTAAAAGGCACATTCTTCGATTATCTCAACCTGTGTACAAGCAGACATATCGACGGTCATTAGATTCTTCAATTCACTGAAAGCACCATAAATATAACGATACCCAACATTAGTATCAAATCCTCCCCCGATAATTTTCAACTGAGAACCTTTTTCAAAGGTTACGGTTGTCAATTTGGAACAACGCTTGAATGCTGTCGCTTCAATCGTTTCTACACTTGCAGGAATCTCAATGGAGGTCAAGGAAGAACAATCCGAGAAAGCGCCATGATAATAAGAAGAATAGTAACCTCCCCCGATAGTTTTCAACTGAGAACCTTTCTCAAAGGTTACGGTTGCCAATTGGGAACAACGCTTGAATGCTGTCGCTTCAATCGTTTCTACACTTGCAGGAATCTCGATAGAAGTCAATGCCGTACAATCCGAGAAAGCGCCATCATAAGAATCACCAGCGATAGTTTTCAGTTGAGAACCTTTCTCAAAGGTTACTGTCGCTAATGACGAACAATGCATGAATGCCTTCTTTTCAATAGTTTCTACACTTGCAGGAATCTCAATAGAGGTCAAGGATGTGCATCTATAATAAGCATTATTGCCGATGGTTTTAAGTCGAGACCCTTTCTCAAAAGTTACGGTTGCTAAAGATGAACAATCTGAGAATGCCGTATTTCCAATCGTTTCCACACTTGCTGGAATCTCAATAGAGGTCAATGCCGTACAATCCGAGAAAGCGCCACCATAATAATAATCGCCACCGATAGTTTTCAGTTGAGACTCTTTTTCAAAGGTTACAGTTGTTAGAGAGGAACATCTCTTGAATGCAGAATATCCAACTGTTGTTACATTTGTAGGGATTACAACACTTCTGAGGTCGCTTTGATAAAACATTTCTTCCCCAATCGTTATTAATGTATTTGGGAGAATCAGATGCTCGACATTTTTTGAATTATAAAATGCCTGTGTCGGCAATGCCGTAATATTTACCTCTGCAATATCGAGGTTTTTCAGATTGGGCATCATGCGATAGATAAACAAGAAATCGACATCATTCAGCACACCCGTGATTTTCAGCGATTCGATATTGGCATAATCATAACCCGCCAATTCATTTTCCAGTTCACCTTTCGTTTCGACATGTATTTCGGTACACATTCCCAATTGTCGAAAGATAATCGTTTGCAGGATATTCCCTTGTTCATCCTTTAAGGCAACCGTTGCATAGCGTTGAATCCCCTCGTTAGCAGTTACCTCAAAAACAATCGTATCTTCCCGCATGGCTCGTGTTTCGGGAGCCAACGACAACCATGATTTTGCATTGTCGGGAATCTCAACGGTATAATCCAAATTCGTTGTCAATTTGATTTCCTGTGTACCCCCAGCAGGAGTAGCATCAATAGAGTTATCTGCTATATTGATTTGCCCCTGCATACAATTCAAAGATACCATAACAGTACGATAGGAACCGTCATTAGCAAACACAAGGATTTCGCTCTCAACAATCGGATTAGGAGCGGTAATCGTAATCGTTCCCTTATCCGTGGAGGTAGCATTTACTTTGACTTTCCAACCATCCTGTGCAATGGCTTTGACAACCGTATTTTCGGTTGCATCCGTAATCGTGTAGGAGATTGTTTTGCTCTCTCCTCCATTAAGAATGGCTATATCCGTTGTATCGAATGCAATTGCAAACTTTGAATTATCGCTTTTAGGAATCGTGATAACAGAATCGTCCTCCAATGTGAAATAGACATTATCATCATCTTCTCTTACACTTTTGAAGATGCCATTCGTTCCGTCCTTGCCATCGACACCATCTTCTCCATCCGTCCCGTCTGCTCCATCTTCTCCGTCTTTTCCATCGGCTCCCGTTGCTTGCCCTATATCCGTCCAAGTTTTACCATTATCCATTGAAAGCATCCAGCGACCATTTTCTATTTTCAGTTGCGGTGTAATTCCATCCTTTCCGTCTTTTCCATTCGTTCCATCTACACCATCTTCTCCGTCCACACCGTCATTTCCATCCTCGCCATCAACTCCGTCCTTGCCGTCTGTTCCTTGTGCCTTTACCTTATTTCCCTTTTCATCGGTCAGCCATTCACCATCAAGTGTCCAATAATAGATGCCGTCCGTGTCTTTCTTCACACCAATAATAGGAGCGTCCTCGCTATTTTTCCCGTTTTTAATTGTAGCAGTAGAACCATCTGAAAAGTGGATAATGTAACCATCGGATATTTGTTCAACTTTGGAAATAGACAAATTATCCTGCAATGCTTCTACAATCTTCTGCAACGATGAAATATTCGTGTTCATCTGTTTGCAGAGTTCCTCCAATTTCGTTACACGATTTTCGAGGTCATTCAAATCATTGCGCAATGCGCTGTCGTCGTACTTATCGCTACACCCAAATAGCAACAAGCCGCAAAACACAAGAGATAGTAGTTTTTTCATAAATAGTAAGTATTTGAATTAAGTGTTTTTCAAATCTTACTATCCGCCCCTCAATAGTGGATTCAATAATAAGAAAGCGCAGGGCTGAAAGCTCATTTGAGGATAGTAGGCCGTAGGATTGCCCGAACATTCAAATAAGCAACAACCCCGCGCCGTATCCGTAAAGGATATGACGGGAGATAAGGTCTGCTTATTCTCATGTTCAATGAATTTCCTACGTTCACTATCCGAGAATAAACTTACGCTTCCGTAAATTTCAATATGTCATCCACAAAGGTAAAAAACATATTCTGAAAACGCAATGACCTTATCCCGCTTTTCGGGATTGTTGCCGTATCAAATTTCTGAAAAACAAAGTTTCTATCCAATAGCAGGGAGTATGGAATCGAAACTTTGTTAGTTGTAAGTTGGGTTAATCCATCCCGCAAATTTCTTGTATTACGCCGTCCATGTAAATAGCCTGCCCGCTCGTCAGCCGTCCCCACCAACAACACCCTAATTTGTCGATGATGATTTCGCCCTGCTCTTTCAGCCGTTCGGCCAGCCACGGAGTGACAAGCCACCATTCCAGCACCTCGTCCCCGTTAAAGGGATAGAGGTATTCCTCGTCGATTTTCCCTGCTTGGATCAACTCCTCGATAACCGTGCTTTGTCCCCATAAAACATGAATGTCCGCAATCCGTTTGGCTCTCTCTTGTGTTTCGTACATAGCGATTAAGTTTTATTCTTCGCTTATCAGTAGTAATCCCAACTTCATGTAATATCAATAATCTTATGCTGTTAGATGGTTTAGGGCATAAATATGGGTGGGCTGTTTTATGTGGAATCCTATTATATGTAATGGATAAAAATTCGGTTTCCCATCTGAAAAGGGGGAGGGGTGAAAAATAGGGATTGTCCGCTCGGTCGGGGTATCTCGGTTTGTTTGTCTGCGAGTGACAACCTTTTCCGAAAAGGATATTTTATAGACCCTTTCACAAAGTTTGTCACCTTTTGATTGCGGGATAATTTCGGCATAAATCGCACGATATGGGGAATGGACGACAAATAGATTTACCCAAAACTACCCTATAACAGAAAGAATCGCTATCTTTGCCGAAAAGCAAGTGTACCATGTCCTATAAACCGCCTTACACCATTACGCCGAAGATCACGAATTTGGTTGCACAAATCAGCGAAGCAATCGGCGGCTATTATGCGCACGAAAATCTGCGTCTGCATCGTGTCAATCGGATCAAAACGATTCACGGCACGCTGGCTATCGAGGGCAACACGCTTTCGACGGAGCAGGTCACGGCGGTATTAGAGGGCAAACCCGTCGTTGCTCCTATTAACGAGGTGCAGGAGGTGCGCAATGCCCTCAAAGCGTATGAATTGCTCGACACGCTCGACCCCTGCAAAGTCGATGATCTGTTAAAGGCTCACGCCACGATGGAAGCGGGATTGATCGACGAAATCGGTTGTTTCCGCAAAGGCGGTGCGGGTGTGGTGTCGGGGAAAACGGTTATCCATTATGCGCCCGATGCCGAACGTGTGCCGTTTCTCGTAAACGATCTGTTCGAGTGGCTGCGCACCACGGATGAACACCCGTTGATCGCAAGTTGTGTCTTTCATTATGAATTCGAGTTTATCCATCCGTTCGCGGACGGTAACGGTCGCACGGGGCGATTGTGGCAGACCTTGATTTTGAGCAGGTGGCGGTCTATCTTCAAAAACCTGCCGATCGAAAACATTGTATATAAGTATCAAAAGGAGTATTATAAGGCGATTGCCGTAAGCGGTGGTAAAGCGGGTTGCACGCCTTTCGTCGAGTTTATTTTGGGGGTAATCGCCGAAACGCTCACTACCCAAGAAACTACCCGAAAGACTACCCAAGAAATTATTTTGGAAGCCATCGCCCGTAATCCCAGCATTACACGGGCGGAGCTGGCCGAGGTTGTCGGAATCTCACCCGACGGCGTGAAATATCATTTGCAGAAACTCGCCAAGTCGGGCAGGCTTAAAAGGGTGGGGTCTGCACGCCGCGGAGAGTGGGTGATCGGGTGACGGGAATTCCGAAAAAGGTACTTTTATAGACCCTTTTCAAAAGTTTGTCACCGACCTGTTTTTACCCGTTACGGGCTATATGATCCGCTTTCCCAATTCGATGAACCGTTGTTTGTTGGTGCGCACATCCCTGTACTCGAAATATATTCCGATCATCTTTGCCGTCACTTTTTTGCGGTAGGGGATGCCGAACCGCATAATCAGATCGTTCATAAAACGATTGACGGCGCACACGGGTAGCTTGTCGCCCGTTTTCAGTTGGGCGTACACCTCCCCGCAAACTTTTTCCGAGGTCAGCAGTTGTTGGCTTTCGTTTTCCTGTATCTGTTTGCCGATTGCGTTCATGTTGTAGTTGTACCGCTCGATCTCTGCCGCTCCGAGGGCGTAGTAGGCATCCACCATCATCGGCACTTGGCTTTGAATCTCCTCGCGCAGAAAGTAATATTCATTCCACGTTCGGTTTTGTTCCAGTATCTCCAACTGCCGCACGATTTCGCGGAACAGCTCTTTCATTTTCAGTCGGGGATTTATGCGTTGCAGTCGGTCGCAGTCCGACAACGGATAGATATGTTCGGCGCAATCCGTGTGAAATGCTTTCGCGTACTCCTCCCGCACCAGTTCGGCGTCGGTGTAGTACCGCTTGATCCGCTCGTCGTCGTAGGCGTTGTCCCACATGAACCAGTTGCGCGTTCCGTCGGCGTTCATGAACCGTTTGTAGTCCATTCCCTCCAACGCCTGCGCACGGGTATCGCAACCCGCCCCCGACGCTTCGATTTGCAGGACTTGTTTGTAGACCGCTTCGCACTCCTCCAACCTCGCGGCGACCTCCTCCCGCGATTTGCAGGGCATCTCCTTGTTGGTGCTGAAAATATGCGCGGCATCCTCCACGCCGTTGCGGAAGCGTCCGACGATCTGCACGGCTTCGGTCGTGGGGTCGATGACGGTGTGCGCCGCAAACGAAAGGTCGGTTACGATCAGCACGCAGGCTGTTGTCGGCAGTTCGATGTCCACCGCCGAAAAGAAACGGCTCGTGAAAAAGTTGATTTCGTCCAGTTCTCCGAGTGAGGAGTAAGCCCGCGAAAAATCCCGCTTGCGGAGTTTCTTCACACTCTCGTAACTGCAAAAGACCTTGCACCGTTTCTCGATCTTATAGGTGCAGATCATGCGGTGGATCGTATCGGTCGAGTTCAGAAAGATGCAGAGCGGATGCCCTTTGCCTTTTACCTGTCCCATAAGGGTACGCACCCAGCCGACGGTGTTGTTCGTGTGTATGAGCAACATTTTCGGCTTGTGGTCGTAGGTCGGGCGGAGTATCTTCATCGTAAAGCTGCTCGAAACGCGGGTCGGACGGGATGATCGGCGTCGCAGAAACCATCGCCTTTTGCTTGCATCGGAAAAAATCATCCATCGGGAGCGTGATCGAGCCGCGGTAGCCTGCATCCTGTATCGTGCGTTCGCACTCGTCGAACAGCATGAACCATTCACCGTGCATATCCGTATGCGTCTGCACCATCGCCGAGCGGACTTTGGGGAAACTTTCGGGCGTGGTCATGATTTTCAGATAGCCGTCGTTGTAGTTCGTGTTCAGAAAGTCGATGATGTCCTCGGTCGTTACGCCCTCGAACACGCCGAGTATCTGCGGGTGCTTTTTCATCTTGCCCTCGATAACGGGAACATTCGGCTCGATGATGACGGAGTGTCGGGGAGCATTGATTTCGGCATAGGTCGCACCGCATCCCGTGACGGTCTTGTTGATGATCGAGTTGGTAGGTATTTCGGGCATTACGGCGTCGAACCGCTGGCCTGCATCTATTGTGATATATTCAATCTTCATCTAATTGTTTGATTTGTAGTTAAAAAACTTGGGGAGCGAGCGGTGAAACCCGCTCCCCTCGTTCAGCAGTTTAGTTCAGCAGGTCGGTGATGTCTTCCATCGCCTCGGCAGGCATCACGACTTTGCCGTTGGGAAAGTGGTACTTTTTGGCGAGGTAGCCGATGCCCTCCTCGCTCTCGTTGTACTCCTCGGAGGTGACGGAGGTCAGTTTCTCCACCTCGGCGGCCACTTCCACCAGCCACTCGGACTGACAGCAGATTTCACGGTCGGGTTCAAACTCCGTCACTTCGGGCAATTCCTTACCCATCAGGAACGCCAGCAGGTAGTTCCAGATTTGGGCGTTGAGCAACAGCTTCCCGTCCAACTCGGTGTAACCCTTACGGATTCCGAACCACACGTAGCCGCATCCAGCCACGTCTACACGGGTGGTCACGATCAGGGTGGTAGCCCCTGCCGCAATCGCTTTCGTCAGCGTGCGGAACATTTTGGCATTCCCTGCGGGCTTGATTTTAATTACTCGGAGGTTCGTTTTCTCCTCCTGTTCTTCTGCGCGGTTCCCAGCTACCTGCTGCGATGCCGCTGTTACATTGATATTTTTCATATTATTAAAATTTGAGTTTGCATTGCCATTGATGTTTGCAAGCGTTTCCATAATCGTTATCTTTTTTATTAAGGTTTGTTGCCGCCTCTTTCGGGCTGTCGGCTACTCCCTGCACCCTTGGTCGGCCGTACGCTCCGACCTCGTTTACGACTGCAAAAGTGGTCGATTTTTTTTGCTTCTCCGAGCCTTTCGAGGTAGAGGTTGCAGGCTATATTCAGACCTGTTCTTTACCTCTGTTTTTTAATTGGTTATGTTTTGCGTTTCATCGGTCGTTTTTTTAGTTCAACCTCCACTTTCGGGCTTTCGGTTTCTCCCTACGGATTCATCAGCCGTACGCTCCGATTTCCTCCGCTTGCAGGATATAAAACACTTGAACACGCCCTTTCGCTAATCGGTTCGGGGTAGAGAATATCGGCTTGTTTTCGGCCTGTTCTTTACCTCTGTTCTTCACTCCGTTGCAAAGAGCCGTTTTCAGTCGTTTTTTCGTTCGGTACATTGTCTTGTCGTTATTGATTACGCTGGCAAATATCAGCCATTTTTTCGCGTTTTCCGAGCCTTTCGAGGTAAACAATGTCGGCTGTTTTCATGCCTATTATTTACCTGCTCGTCAGTTTCATATCGGGTTCTTCTACTCCGTTACGATAACGCAAAAAACGCTCTTGGGTTTCGGCGGAACAGGTAAAGAAAAAGGGTGCATTTCTGCACCCATTCTCTATCTGAAATATGTCGGTTATTCAGAATAAATCCTTATGAACGATATTGTCCGTTACGATGTGTATTCGCCCGAACGCGACAGACGGGAATTTCGGTATCTTTTCCCCGCCGTATTTCTGTACGTTCTTCTTTATATAGCCTATGTCGGCGCGTATGTTTTTGGGGTTGAAAGAACCGTCATAGCCTTTATAGGAGGGATAGCACCCAACGAAGCGGGTGTAATCATAGATCAACCTGCAAAGTTCGTTCGGCGTGTCGGGATTCTCGGACATTGCATTTTCTTCATGGAGCATCCGATAAATCCCGTATGCGACAATCGGATAGCGCGTATTCATCGGTTTGGCTCCTGCCGACGGTTTGCGGCGTTCCAATTCCTGCCGTGCATCTTCGGCGGTCTGAATGTCGGGGAAATAATCGGCGAGTTCCTTTCGGATCAGGCGGAACAGCCAGTTATTCGTATTGGGAATTGTCTGCGGCTCCTGCTTGCGGCTGTTGGTGCGCAGGGTCACGGGCATTTCCTGTTCTCCGACACGTTCGTACAGGTTCCGATGCCGTTGTTCGGTTTCTTCCATAAAAAGCATCAGTTTCGCCCACTCGCCCTTATAGGTGTTCCAATCTTCCCAATATCCACGCTCGCTTAATTCTTCCTCGTTGAATTTGCGGTCGGTGATGATGTAAGCCACGAATAAGAGGGCTTCACGCAGTTGGTCGGTCAATAGGGACGTTTCTCCGAACAGTTCCATATAAGCGTCATAATCGAAACGGTTGGTCGGTAACCGTATTTCGTGATCCTCTTGGATTGCTTTGGCGGCGGAGATGCCCGTACTCGATTCTATTTCATTGGTAAAGTAACCCAGCGTAATGCCGAAATAGTTTTCCAGCAACGGGGCGATTTCCCGTAAAGAGCGGGTATCGGTAGCCAAACAGCCTTTCGAGCCTGTAAGTTCGTTCATAAGCGGTAATTGTTTCAACGAATTTACAAAATTCCGCTTTCTGACGCAACCGACGACCGCAGAAAAAAGAAAAGGGACTACCCGATGCAAGCGGATAATCCCTTAAAAGGTAGTGACAAATTTAGTTTTGGGGGCTATAAGATAGACCTTTTTTCAAACCTTGTCACCACCTCACAATAAGTTTTGCATGGCCGCGTCTATCTGCGAGTTCTCGAATGAATCGAGGTAGATTTGCGTAATCTTCTCCGAACTATGCCCCAGCGATTCGCTGATGATGGATGTTGAAACCCCTGACCTTTTCAGTACGGTGGCGAAGCTATGCCGTGCAACGTATGTTGTGAGTGTGATAGGCAGATGCAGATGCTCGCCGATTAGTTTCAGATAGCGATTTATCCGCTTGTTCGTCCGTTGCACCCGTCCGTACTGCTGTTGTGCCGTAATGTGAACAGAACGCCTTAGAACAGGGAAAATGTAATCCTGCGGATGTGCGTTCGGTTGGCGGTACTTGTCGAGGATGTCGAGTGCGGCGGGCTGGAGTTGGAACGACAGGAGTTTACCCGTTTTCTGACGGTTGAAAACCAGCCGCCTGTCCACGATGTCGGCATAGCGGATGTGCAGAATGTCGGTCAGATTGATGCCGCATGACAGGTAGCTGAACAGGAACAAGTCCTTTGCCAGTTGCAGGAACGGTTTGGGGTACTTGGTCAGCGTCCGCACCTCGCAATCCATAATGCGCCTTATATCCTCTTTCGTCAGCGACCGTTTGGCCGTGGCTTCCTTGAATCGGCTCACTTTGAACGTGTCGAAAGGGTAGTCCGTTTTCTTGATTAGGCCGTCGGTGATTGCGCTGTTGTAGAGCACCCGCAACGAACGAAAACGGATGCCGATGGAGTTGTCGGAATAATGCCGTTCCACCCGCAGCCATTGTTCGTATCGTTTCAGCCACTCGGCGTCGATATCGATAAAATAAAAGTCCAGCGAACGGCAGAATTTCGTCAGCGAGGTGCGGAGTTCCTGAAAGGTTTTGGCGTTGCCTACACGTTTCTCGGCCAGCAGGCGGTCGATGTAGCCGTTCAGATAATCGCCGACGGTTCGGCGCACGACCTTGCGGGATGCCTTTTCGACAAGCGTGTTCAGCGTGTATTCCTTGTCGCTGGTCTTAAAATCCAAAATCTGCTCCTGCAACTCTTTCGTCTTGGTTTCAATAAGGGTGTTTATGCGCTCCTTGTCGGGGCAATTCCGCTTGGGACGGCTTTTGTCAAAGTCCCAAAATTTGGCGTCGAGGGAAATGTGCAGGCTGATGTACTTGATTCGGCGGTTTTTCGTGAGCCGTAACATGAGGGGGTGAGTGCCGTCAGACAGGGTTTTAGAGGTGTACAGGACGGTTGTGAGGGTGGTGTTCATAACCAATTTCGGTTTAAACATTGGTTTAAACAAATCCCCGATTTCGCCGTAAAAACCGCTGAAAACAAGACACGAAAAAACCACCTACATTGCTGTAAGTGGTTGATTTTGAGAGTGACACCGACAGGACTCAAACCTGTAACCTTCTGATCCGTAGTCAGATGCTCTATTCAATTAAGCTACGGTGCCGAATTGCAGGTGCAAATATAGGGTGAAAATCCTAAACACGCAAATTATTCCGCAAATTTTTTAATAAAAAGATGTCTCATTTTGTGCCGGAAGTATACACCATCCGGATTATCAGGGGGTTGTTGCCGCGGCTATTCCAGCATTTCGGCGAGTTTCTTCGAAAGCTCCCCGCCGCGCAGGTTCTTCGCTATGATGATGCCGTCGGGCGAGATCAGGAAGTTCGCGGGGATCGACGTGATCCCATAGGCTGCGGCGGCCGTGCTCCGTTTGTCTGCGTCGATGCCCAGGACATTGATCCACGGCATGTCGTTGGCCGACGTGAACGACCGCCATTTTGCCTCGTCGTTGTCGAGCGAGACGGCGTAAATTTCAAACCCCTTGGCTTTGTATGCGGCGTATGCCTCGCGCAGGTGGGGGATCTCGTGGCAGCAGGGGGCGCACCACGTCGCCCAGAAGTCGAGCAAAACCCAGCGTCCCGGTTCCACCAGCGACGAGAGCGATATGGGTTCGCCTTGCGTGTCGGTCAGCGTGAGGTTCGTAAAGCGGTGGCCGATCTGCGCGTTTTCGAATCCCGCCAGTTCCTTTTGCAGTTCCTGCATGATCGTATGCGCCTGCATTCCGGGTGAAAACGCAGTCATACAGGGCCTTATCTGCGCCCGTCGGGTGTCGTCCTGCAGCATATTCGGGAATTCATAGGCTGAGAAGAGCCATAGGCCGAAGATATTGTCGAGGTTGGCATTCATCATCGCGCGGGGAATCTCCTCAAAGCGTGCGAAGATGGCTTCGACTTCCTCGTGCGGAGTGGCCGGCGTCATTTTGATGTATTCGTTGCGGAGCGCCTCCAGTTTCCTGTTTAGCAGCAGCAGGCTGTCATTCAAAGGTGTGCCCGTCGCTTCATACACGCCCTCTTCGCGGGGTTCCAGCCGGATGTCGCCCGCTTCCAGAAAGATAAGCGTAGGCGTCAGGAGCCGGTCGCGGTCGCTCAGGGTGGCGATGTCGGTGCCGGCGACCTTGCCCTTGAGTCTGAACGTCGTGTCGGCAGTCATTACGCCGGAGCTGATTATGGATTTGTTGCTGGCGAAGAGGAAAACCGAATCGCCCGGTGCGAGGCCGTAATGGCCCGAGACGGTGTAGTTCGAACCCCCGCAATTGCATAACAGGAATGCGGCGGACAGGAGGACGGTGATTATTTTCATGGTCAGTAATTCGGGGGCTATTTTATCTCCCGGTCGGGATGGTCTTTCAGGAATTTCTCCCAACTCTGGGAGCCGCGTTTCGAAGCTGCTTTTTTGCCGCCGCCCAGCCCTTTTACGCGCTCGTCGCCCAGAGCCGTGTTGAGCGGGCTGGCCGTTGTGAAGTGGTGGCACAAGGCGACGGCCATGCCGTCCGTGGCATCGAGCCGTCTGGGGGGCTGATCTATCGAGAGGATACGGCAGACGATGGCGGCGACCTGTTCCTTGGCGGCGGAACCGCGCCCCGTGATGCTTTGCTTGATGCGCATCGGGGCGTATTCCGAAACGGCGAGGCCGCGGCTCAGCGCAGCTGCCATAGCTACGCCCTGCGCCCGCCCGAGTTTGAGCATCGACTGCACGTTTTCGCCGAAGAAGGGCGATTCCAGCGCCACTTCGCGCGGGGCGTACTGGTCAATCAGCGCCCCGACCCGCTCGAAGATATAACGTAGCTTGGCATAGGGATCTGTCAGTTTGTGCAGGTCGATGTCTCCCAGTACGACGGAACGGACGTTGCGCCCCTCGATCTCCAGCACCCCGTATCCCATGTAATTGGTGCCGGGGTCGATGCCCATGATGCGGTATGTCTCCTGATGTTGCATTTTTTTAAGCAGGTTGTTATCCTTTTGTTATTCGGAATAAAGACAGGCGCTTCTTCCGATATTTCAATATGTGGGATGCCTCGCCGCAGCGGATGAAGATCCGGTAGTCGGAAGCATCCCGAATATGCATGCTGGAATATATTTCCGGCGTTGCATGGTGTTCGGGCCGATGGATGTCCGTAAGGCCGTGCTCGTGTTTTCGGGCAGGGGCGTTTCGGCTTTTTGCAAAGAACCGTTCCGGCGGCCCTGAGCGGAGGCGGACGGGTATCCCGTGCAGGACGGATTACTCGGCGAGCAATTCGGCGACTTTGCTGCAAAGGTCTTCGCCGCGCAGGTTCTTGGCGACGATGTTGCCCGAAGCGTCGACCAGGAAGTTCGAGGGAATGCCCTGAACGGCGTAATCCTTCGCTGCGGGATTGTCGAAACCGTTCAGGTCGCTGACCTGAATCCACTTCATGCCGTTGTCCTTGACGGCGGCGAGCCACTTGTCGCGGTCGCGGTCGAACGAGACACCGTAGATTTCGAAGCCTTTTTTGTGGAACTTGTCGTAGGTCTGCTTCAGGTGGGGAACCTCACCCATGCAGGGGCCGCACCACGAAGCCCAGAAGTCCACGAGCGTGTACTTGTTGGCCGGGTTGTCGATCACCGACTTGAGCGATACGGGCTCTCCTTCGGCGTTGTTCTGCACGATGTCGATGTAGGGCTGGCCGACGTCGGTCTTGAGCTTTTGTTCGGCCGAGGTTTTCAGCTCGGTCAGTTCCTTGGTCTGCTGCATCTCGGGCGAGAACTTGGCGATTTCGTCCAGGGTTTCCTGTCCCGAAAGTTCGTAGGCCCGGTTGGGCATCAGTACCACGCCGAAGAAATTGTCGCGGTTGTTGTCGATTGTCGTAAGAGTCAGTTGCTCGAACTCCTTTTCGATGGCCTCGCGGCGTTCGTCGGTCGTAGCCTGGTCGCGGTATTCCTTGATCAGGGTGCGGCTGGCTACCGAATAGGCGTCGCTGGCGTCGTTGGCCGGCGTTCCGGTGGTATGGCGGACTTGTGCGTCCTCGGCGTCGCTCTTGATCGAAATATTGCCCGGTTCGAGGATGAACTGCATGGCGAATGCCTGCGGCTGTCCCTCGCGCGAGTCGAGCAGGTAATGTACGGCCGGCGCCCCGGCGTTGCCCCGGAACTGGAACTTGCCGGCCTTGACGGCTGCCGAGTCGATCAGGCTGTCGCCCTGGTACAGGTAGACCGTTCCCTCGAGCCCGGCGATGTCGCCGTCGATGATGTATTTGGGCTGGTTGCTGCAACTGCACAGCACGGCTGCGGCTGTTGCGAATAGAAATAATTTTTTCATAATGCGAAGGTATTGGTTATTTTTTTGATGCTGCGAGTTGCTTCTCCAGCTCGTTCACGCGTTTTTCGAGTTCGGGCAGCCGTTTGAAGACCGTCGCCGAACGGTGGTACTGCATGCCGGGCAGCGCCGGGTAGCCGAAACGGATCTCACCGTCGGGCACGTCCTTGTCCAGGCCGCTCTTCGAGCCGATCTTCACGTTGTTGCCGATGTTGACATGGTCGGCAATACCCACCTGCCCCGCGAGGAAGCAGTTGCTGCCCACCTTCGACGATTTTATTCAAAAATAGGAAGATTTAAATAGAAATAAGGAAAAAATGGATAAC
>OLQW01000983.1_pt1 | contig 14468 bp, 17 predicted proteins | sample 1672901 | NCBI WGS metagenome assembly OLQW01 (sample SAMEA3136735, study PRJEB25190) | human gut metagenome | reverse complement strand
CCGGAATCTATTTTTAATCCTGAAAATCTGGACTGCGATCAGTGGGTGGAAGCGATCAAGGCGGCAGGCATGAAGGGAATGGTGCTGACAGCAAAGCATCACGACGGTTTTTGCCTTTGGCCTTCCAAATATACGGAGCATTCCGTGAAAAACAGCCCGTGCAAAAAAGACGTTGTCCGGGAAGCTGCCGAAGCATGTAAAAGAGGCGGCATCAAGTTTGGGTTTTATCTGTCCCCGTGGGATCGGAACGCTTCCTGCTACGGGACGCCGGAATATAACGACTATTTCTGCAATCAGCTGACGGAGCTTCTGACAGAGTACGGCGACATCTTTTATGTCTGGTTTGACAACGCCTGCGGAGAAGGTCTAAACGGCAGAAAACAGGTATACGATTTTCCTCGTTATATTGAGCTGATCCGGAAATATCAGCCCAATGCGGTTATTTTTAACGATTTCGGACCGGACATCCGGTGGTGCGGCAACGAAGCCGGTAAACCGAGACATTCCGAATGGGCGGTCATCCCGTCCGAACTGTGTCATTTGAGCAGGGTGCAGACGGGTCCCGGACCGATGGCGGAGGAAGGAAGCCTTTCCTGGATTTACAATACCGAACAGGAGTTAGGAACGATGCCGAATATTCTCTACACGAAGGGGCTGACCTTTACGCCTACGGAGATCAATATGTCTATCCGTCCGGGCTGGTTCTGGCATCTGGAAGAGGAGCCGCACTCCCTGGAACGCCTGTTTACTACCTATCTGGGAAGCGTCGGGTCGAATGCGTGTATGCATCTGAATTTGCCGCCTAACACAGACGGACGGATTGATGAGCGGGACGTAAAGCGTCTCAAAGAGTTCGGCGCGCTGCTGCAAGAAGAGTTCGGCACTGAGCTGGATGTCAAAATCCGGGAAGAGGAAAGTCCCAAAACGCAGAAGGTCTATACGATTTCCTTAAAGCAACCCACCGCCCAGATCCGCTATGTTTCGCTGCGGGAAGATCTGACCAAGGGTCAGCGCGTAGAGGGCTTTCGGATTACGGCGCAGTCCGGCAGCGGCAATCAGTATCCGCTGTATCAGGGCACTGTCATCGGAAACCGCAAAATCTGCCAGCTGCAGAATCCCTTCGGCGAACAGAACCCGCTGATCAACGACATGGAAGACCGCATCTGTCAGATTCAGGTACAGATTACTGCGGCGAGGGATGAAGTATTCTTAAAAGACATTAAAATCTATTAAGAAAACTGCAGATAGACTTCGCCGGATCAAGGAGGAATACAGGTTTAATTCTGTGAGATAAGATGCCACGAAAAAGAGCTGCCGTATGGCAGCTCTTTGATGTTATCCCAGCACCTTCTGGAATGCCTCCCAGGCAACGCAGAACGCCTTTTCCGTGTTGTTTTCGGTGCGAATCGCAGCGTTGTGTTCTAATGCTGCAAGACCGCTGAAATTGGCTAAATGCGGCTCGAGGCTTAAAAAGCCGTGATAGCCGGAAGCGTCGAGCTTTTGGAAAATTTCCGGCAGATGTCCGTCGCCTGTGCCTGCCGGAACGACTTCGCTGGTAGCAAAGAGCGCGTCCTTGACGTGGACATAGGAAATATAGGGGGAGAGCATTTCATAAGCCTCTAACGGATCCTGACCGCACTGGATAAAGTTCGCAAAGTCGAACGTGCAGGAGAAGTGCTTTCCTGCAAATTGCTGCATCAGGTCGAGGCAGCGGGATGCGTTGTCGCCGTAAATACCTTTTTCATTTTCATGCAGCAGGGTGATATTGTTATGCGCAGCCTCTGCAACCATCGCCTCCGTCCGGAAAAGCACCTCGGAGCGGCAGTCTGCCGCAGCATAGTTTTCCGGGATATAGAAGCTGAACATACGGATATAGGGCGTTTCGAAGATGTCTGCCATTTGTTCCGTATGGGAAAGCTTCTGCAGGTGCGCATCGAAATCATCGTCAATTCCGATTTTGCCGATCGGAGAGCCGATGGCGGAAATGCGGATATTTGCCTGATCGAGCTTTTTCTTTACCTCTTTTGCAAAATTCATCGTAAAATCAGATACATTTATGCCGTCCGCGCTGCGCAGCTCGACGTAGGAAATGCCGAGCCGGGAAAGCACTTCGATCTGGCGGTCTAAGGATTCCGCGATTTCGTCAGCAAAGCAGCTGACCGGGCAGGAAGAGAGCAGTTTATGTTGTGTGTTCATGACGGGTTACCTCATTGCTTTTTGTTGTGTGGGGCGGAGAGACAGCGTGCATTCTATTGTTCGATGAGTGTTACACTGTGTCCGCTGCGGGCGGATTCATACGTTCCAAGCATCAGGCGGATGCTCGGCTCCATTGTTTCCAGGTTTAAGCGAAAGCGCCGGTTGTCGCGCAGTGACTGATAGAAATCCGAAATGCATGCGGTGTGCCCGGTGCCCCAGTAGCTCTTGCCGATCGGGACCAGCGTTTCGACGGAAAGCTGATAAGGCGCAGCGTCTTTGGGATATACCGTGACGTGCGGGTCTTCCACGCGGATTGTCATATTTTCGCAGGCGATTTCGATCAGCGGTGCGACGTCTGCGCAGTAGGAGGTCGTCGCATAGAAGCTTGCATGGACGCCGTTAAAGTCAATATAGGCTTCGAGCGTATCCTCGACTTCGATTACGTCTTTTAAATGGTGGTTGGTCATCGTTGCATCGACCGTAGTCGGGTCGCCGAGCAAAAAGCAGAGCAGATCCTGTGTGTGGACGGACTGGTTGATCAAAACGCCGCCGCCCTCGGTTTTTAAGCTGCCTCTCCAGCCGCTTTCGGTATAATAAGCTGCGCCTCTGCACCAGGTTACGAACGCGCGTGCACCGAGGACTTTTCCGGCTTTGCCGGAGTCGACCAGATCCTTTGCCGCGCGGATGCTGGCGTTATAGCGGTTCTGATAACAGAAGCCAAGTTGGGCGTCAGATTTTGCAGCAGCTTTTTTCAGCTCTTCGAGCTGGTCAAAAGAGATCGCAGGCGGTTTTTCCATAAAGACATTGATATTTCGTTCCAGGGAATAAATCGCCATCGGAACGTGCAGATAGTGCGGCGTGCAGATATGCAGGACATCCGGTTTTTCTGCTTCAAGCATGCTTTCGAGGGACGGATAGGGCTTGGTATGGAAATTTTCCGCATAACTCTGCGCTTTTTCGGGTTTGATATCGGCGGCAGCGACAAATTCCGTATCAATGCCGGAGGTCAGGACGCTGCCGTGTACGGCGGCGATACCACCGCAGCCAACCAGACAGGTTTTCATGCCTTTACGCCTCCTTTGTCGGTATTGTCTGAAACCTTGCTTCCATAGCTGTCAGAGGTATCGAACGTCACTTCGGTCACTTCGGTTTTGACTTTGGAGGCTTTGCGGTGCTCATTTAATTTTTCAAGGAAAAGCGCTTCGTCAATCGGCAGGGTAACCGTCTGGTCTGTCCAGGAGGAAAGATCCATCGCATTGGAAAGCTCCAGACCTCGGATCCCCTCGGTTCCGTCTGCAACGAGCGGTTCGCCGCGCAGGATCGCGCCTGCAAAAGCGTTCAATACGCCGATATGCTGCGGATTTTTGCCGTCCAGTTCGATTGTGACCTCATGTCCGGCGGGCTGTTCGAAGCCGCCTGTTGCCGTAAAGCAGAAGTCACGTTCGTTCTGTTCGAGCTCGAAGAACGTCAGTTTGTCATGCTCTGCTACGAGCTTGCCGCGTTCCAAAGTGATTTCAAAACGGTTCGTGCCGGGAGCATCTGCCGTGGTCGTGACGAAAACGCCGGTTGCGCCATTCGGGAATTCGAGATAAGCGGTTACATCGTCCTCGACCTCGATCTGATGCCATTTGCCGTTGTGGCAGAAGGCGCGGACGCGGCAGGGAAGTCCACAGATCCATTGCAGGAGGTCTAAGTTGTGCGGGCACTGATTTAACAGCACGCCGCCGCCTTCGCCGTCCCAGGTTGCGCGCCAGCCGCCGGAGTTATAGTAAGCCTGTGTGCGGTACCAGTCGGTGATGATCCAGTTGACGCGCTTGATCTGACCGTATTTGCCGCTCTGTACCATTTCATGCATCTTTCTGTAAACGCAGTTGGTACGCTGGTTGAACATCATGCCGAACACTTTGCCGGAGCGGATGGCAGCTTCATTCATTTCGCGAACCTGCTTGGTATAAACGCCTGCGGGCTTTTCACTCATGACATGAAGCCCGTGTTCGAATGCAAGGATCGCAAGGCGCGGATGCTCGTAGTGGGGTGTTGCGATGATAACGGCGTCGCACAGACCGGATTCGATCAGCTGGTCGCCGTTTTCAAAAAGAACGACATCATCGGGCAGCGTCTCCTTTGCCCAGTCGCGTCTGGACTGCCGCAGGTCTGCAGCGGCGGTCAGTTTGAGTTCGGGCGTCAGACCGGCGAGGATGTTGTTGCAGTGGCCACTGCCCATATTTCCAAGTCCGATGATGCCAAGTTTTACCTGATTCATAAGTACCTCCTCTTGATACAGAAATTTCGGTAATGCAAAATTCGCCTGTGTCGATTCAGATTCGGCAGTAGGCATTTGCTGCCGGATGAAAGTCTGATTTAGCGGTAGCCAGCATTTGCCAGATTTTCATAGCTGGTCTTTAAGCAGTCGAAGGGGCTTTCCCCATAGCAGTCATCCTGCTCAACGAGCATATATTTGCAGTTGGAAGCTTCCAGCGCATGGAAAATAGCGGAGAAGTTCAAGTTGCCTTCCATAACCGGAGCCATGACCGGCTGCCAGTTTTTTACCTTCATATCTTTTAAGTGGACGCAGAGAATCCGGTTGCTCATCTGCGAGATCCAGTCACAGACGTCAGCGCCTGCTGCCGCAACCCAGTAAGTATCGAGCGTGATTCCCATTTCATCCGGTGCAAAGCCCTCGAGGAGATATTCCAAAATCCGGCGGTTGGGCGCAGCATTTGGAAGATTTTCCGCGGCAAGTTTCGAACTCGAGGTTATGGTTGTGGTACATGAAAAGCTTTCCTGCCGCCGCGATTTTTTTCGCAGGCTCTTTAAAATCGGAAATAAAGTGGGAAAGCCACTCTTTGGTGCGGTATTTGTCCGGCATGCAGCCAAGACCGATATAGTTGCAGCCGAGGATATCGTGCTCTTTGATGAGCGCGTCGGTATCGTGCAGAATCCGTTCGGGATCGCTGTGGGTCAGGACAATGGAAATGCCCGCGCGGTCGCAAATTTCACGGATCTGCTCCGGCTTAATCTGTTTGGAAACGGCGGAAAGCTGGACGGCTTTATAACCGATGTCAGCGATTTTTTGAATGGTACAGATAAAGTCTTCGATCGTCTGTGTGTAGCTGCGGACGGTGTAGAGCTGTGCCCCTGTCTGTAGCATGAGAAAGTTCCCCCTTTCAATTGGTGCTGTCTGAATATCATGCATTCCTATGATAGCCTCATTATAGCAGAAAGATGATTGTAAGAGAAGTTGGCTATATTGTAAAAGTTGCGATTTCGTGCTAGTTTTGTGGTAAGAAAATCCTATGTATTACAGAAAGGTCGCCTCATGAAAAAAGAATTAGAGAGCAGATTTGTCACGCGCCAATACATGCTGGCGCAGGATTTTGAAATTTATTATTACAGCGATAGCGGGATGGCAGAGGTGCGGACACATTCCCACGATTATTATGAGTTTTATTTTTTCCTGGAAGGGGACGTCTGTATGAAGATCGGAGAGCGTTCCTATTTGCTCAAGTACGGAGATATCATCCTGATTCCGCCTCAGATTCCGCACTGTGCGATCATCCAGAATCCACATAAGCCGTACCGACGGTTTGTGCTCTGGATCAGCTGTAGTTATGCAGATCAGCTGCAAAAACAGTCAGACAGCTATGGGTATCTGATCGAGCGGGCAACAAAGCGTCAGGAATATGTGCTGCATCAGGAGGAGATCGCATTTCGGGAAACGCAGGCAAAGGTGCTCCGGCTTTTAGAAGAGATGCGACAGGACAGGTTTGGAAAGGATGCGAAGATTCCGCTCTGTATTGGTGAACTTGTGCTGCATTTAAATCGCGAGGCATACGTACAGGAGCACCCGATCCGGGAGCGGGCGATGCAGGGACTGTATGAAATGATGATGGATTATATAGAAGAGCATTTAAAAGAAAACCTTGATCTGAACGAGCTTTCGCGCATCTTTCATGTGAGCAAATATCATATTTCCCATGTGTTCAAGGATGAGACGGGGATTTCCGTACATCAGTATATTCTGAAAAAAAGGCTTGATGCCTGCAAAAGCGCCATCCGCAGCGGCGATAAGATCACGAGCGTCTACCCGGTGTTTGGATTTCGGGATTATTCCGCTTTTTACCGGGCATTTCGGAAGGAATATGGGATTTCCCCGAAAGAATATCGGGAGATGTTGGAGAAGCTGGAGTAACTGAATTTCATCCCAAAAACATTGACAGACAGGTTTCTCTCAGGTAGAATATACTTAACAGAACCCGCCACGCTTAGTCTTGTTTTGCAAGAATGCGCAACCCGGCGGGACTTTTTATACCAAGAGGGAGGTGAGCCATGTATACATATCCTAAGAATTTTCTATCCGTTACACAACTAATCCAAAAACTCAAGGACGCTGGAATGGTAATCGACGCAAATGACACAGCTGAAATGGCATTAACAACGATTGGTTATTATCGATTGAAGGGATACAGCTTTCATCTTATTGATCCCGCAACCAAAAAGTATATAAAAGGAACAACCCTGTCTGATGTTATAAAATTGTACCATTTTGATACAGAGCTGTCCCATTTATTGTTCCGCTATTTATCACAAATTGAAGTTGCGTTAAGATCACGACTTGTTAATGCGTTCCAGATCACCCAGGATGCTCTCGTTTTAAACGATCCCTCTGTATTTAAAGATAAGAAAACATTCTGGAAAAATCAGAGTACTATTGCAGCTGAAATCAGTCGTTCAAATGATGTTTTCATAGAGCATAACTTCAATAATCACGATGGAGCGGTTCCCATATGGGCAGTTGTCGAGGTAATGTCGTTCGGAACCATATCAAAAATCATCAAAAATATGAAAACCGGCGGTGACAGCGCATTTTCTGAGCTGATTAAAAATTATAAATTTCAAAACAGCAAGGGACAAGCTATTCATCCATCAAAAGATATGTTTACATCCTGGATTCAGGCTGTTTCTATAATGCGAAATATTTGTGCCCACAACGGTCGTATTTACAACCGCACCATCAGCACTAGACCACAGCTTATTTATTCTGATATCATCCAGCCGCATCCCCGATATAATGGTTTATATCAGATTATGCTTTCTATGAAGTATCTTCGTCCAACCGATGATTCCTGGACGATTTTTGCGGCAGATTCCAAACGGTTATTGAAGGAATATTCTGATGTTTGCGATTTGCGAAGACTAAATTTTCCATCCGACTGGAAAAGCCATTTTTAATAGGGCTCATACTTTTCATATATCTGCATATACTGCTGTTGATAGAACCAATCAAGCCTCTTGCAGATGCTCAAATCGATTGGACTTTCAGGAGAGACGATATCTTTTCGTCTCTCCGTTAAAAATAAAAAAAGGAACCTTCTAAATTCCCTAACGGGAATTTAGAAGTAGCGCAAAAAAGAGAGCCTTTGCCGTGTGCCGATAAGACAGTAATTTGAGAAAACTACAAAATCGGCATCTGCCAAGCAGGATTGGACAACAAAACAGGCGGCACTCAACGTCGGTTGGGTGCTGCCTGTTTTTGTACATCTAAGGGTTGAAAATCACCGGCTTTCTGCTCTGTAAAGCAAGGATAGTAAAAAGGGTGAAATAGTTATCGCTCTCATGCAGTTCCTTTGTGAAACAGCGAATCGCTGTATAAGGTATACGGTTCGCTGGGAAGTGCGCATATTTACGGTCGTGCAAAATACCCCACAAAACCGTAAAGTCGATAGAGGGGTATTTCGATGCAGAGTATGTTCGACACTGGGGAAACTGAAAATCAGCTTATATTCGTAGAAAAGTTACATTTTAGGGCGATAAATTCTGGGTATCGTATTGAAAACAGAGCTATCCTTGTGACATAATGTGTGTACACACTTTCGAGGAGGTGCAGCATGGCTATACCTAAGCTGAAAAAGCAGGATGTTATTGATGCCCTGAAATTTATCGACGAGAACGGAGTTCCCGAACATAATACGAGCGTAAAATATGTTCTTGTGTCTGAGAATGGGAAAAAGTATCCGCCGAAGTATGTAGTAGCCGTTGCTGACCATTTGGCCAACGGCGCAGATATTTCAACAGAATCCTTTAACAGCGTTGACGCAAAGGACTATCTGGAAAACATGGGCTTCGTAATTGAGGAGAAGCAGCAGGAAAAATATATGCTCATAATCACTGCTGAAAGTGTTTCCTCTACGGACGAACGCTTCACGATGGATAATCTGAGCCTTGGTGACAATTATAAGCCGCTGGATGCCTATTTTCAGAAAGCAAACGGAGAAATAATCAGACGCGCCTACAGTAAAGGCGAAAAAAGAAATTCCAATCTGACTCTGCCACGTCTTGCCTGCCAGATATTTGAAAAGCAAATTGCCGCCCTGTCTGTTGAGGAAAAGGAAAGTTTTCCTGTATGCAGATATAACCCCAATCGCGAGATGATCTGCGGCATTTATACAAGCGTAGAAGAATTCAAAAAACATCGAAACACATTCGAACATATGGACTATAGCTATGATAACGGTCGTATGTTTGTTATTTACAGTTGGAACACCTTCTCTACACTTATTTTCGTTCAGGAGTGTTTGAAGCATTTCGGTGAGCGTGGAGATCAATTTGTCCTGATATACCGCGAAAAAGATGAAAAGGAAACCGTGGTGTCAGAAAGAGAGATTGCGAGTCGAGATGATCGTGGCCAACAGCCTGCGGAATACCGAAACCCCTACTCATCCATGCTGATTGAATCAAAAAATCTGATTTTCAGAGGTGCGCCCGGTACCGGAAAATCTTATCTTGCCAAAGAAATCGCTACGGATATTATCAGCAATGGTTATGAGGACAACTACACTTGCCTTACTGACGAGCAGAAAAAACAGGTTGAGTTTGTTCAGTTCCATCCGAGTTATGACTACTCTGATTTTGTTGAAGGATTAAGACCGAAAATCAATGATGATGGGACAATGGGCTTTGAATTGCAGGATGGCATTTTCAAGAAGTTTGTTGCCCGTGCCAGAAAGAACTATGAGGACTCCCAAAAATCCAGAGAAACCGTAGAAAAGGAAGTCACGGTTCAAGAATCCATGACAGAGTTTTTCTCCGGCGTTGAGTTTGGCGTTGACACATTTAAGACGATTAATGGAAATGAATTTACCATTACTGGTGTGGATGACGGGCATATCCATATTTCTATTCCCGGAAACGCATCTGTCAACAGGCTTGCTCTGAGTTTGGATGAAGTTCGGAAGATGCTGGAATCCGGGCAGAAGTTTGAAAAAATAAAGGATATCACGTCCTTTTTCGGAAAGACGTTTGCTACGCAAGGATACTCCTATGACTTTGCTATCTATAAAGCAATCAAAGCGAAGAAAGGTACAGTTTCAAAAGCAAAGGCAAAACAGGAGGAACTGAAAAAATACATATTCATCATAGATGAAATCAACCGCGGCGAGATTTCAAAGATTTTCGGTGAACTGTTCTTTGCAATAGATCCCGGTTATCGCGGTAAAACCGGAGAGATCTCCACGCAGTATTCCAATCTGCACTCTGACCCCGGCGAAAAGTTCTATATTCCTGAAAATGTCTATATCATCGGCACCATGAACGATATCGACCGCTCTGTGGACAGCTTTGATTTTGCCATGCGTCGTCGTTTCCGTTTCGTAGAACTCAGAGCGGATGAGCGCCTTGAGATGCTTGCGTCGCTGGAAAACGAGGAGTTGGAGGCTGAGGCAATCAGAAGGATGGCTGCACTCAATAAGGCAATCGCAGAGGTCGAGGATCTGAATGAAAATTATCAGATCGGAGCGTCTTACTTTCTGAAGTTGAAAACACTTGATTTTGACCAGCTTTGGACTGATTATCTGCAACCGCTGTAACTTAACAGAATATCTGACAAAAAGGACATTCTAACGTGAGACCATCCGTGAAGAGGTGGGAAATGACGGGAAACCCCGTGAAATCAAGGTTTGTGGCGAATTTCATAGAGAAAAAATGAAGCATCTTTGACAGCGAATTTGAGAATAAGCTGTTTCGGATGCTTTTTTTGTGCCCTTGGAAGGGAGGGAAGTGGATAGAGTGCTTGGAAGCATTGGTTTTACTTGGTTTTTGAGCACTTGTTCTATCCACAACACCTCAAAGTTAGGTTGTAAGGACATTATACATCAGGCATCCTCTTCTGAAAATAGGTCAAGCGTTATAACGTGGCGTTATTGCGTTACTGATTAAGTGTTGTCAATGTGCGTGTTTGTTTCGTAAAGTCCCATAAAATAAGGGTTTTTTGAAAGTAACGCTTTGAAAAAAAGGCGTTACTCAATGCAATCAGTACACGGAACAGGAGAGCCGGGACTGGATGCAATCAAAGTGACAAATTGGAACCTTGCAAATAAAGTTGTCACTTTGGCTTATTTTCAAGGAAAAATGAACTTTTTCGGGAATTGCTTCCCTAAAAAGCAAAGTGACAATAAAAGGGTTACAAGTAACCCAAAAAAGCATAAAAAAATCAGCCAACCATGTCACCATTTTCTGTACCCATCAATCCGGATGATTTTGCAGTCACATCTCTTTCTTTTTTCACCTTCCGGAGCTTTAGTTGCAATAAGCCCATGAGTTCCTCTTTGTCATCTTCAGGAAGCTCCCGGAAACCATTCAACAGCTCTTCTTCCAATTTGCAGATATTGGACTTCTGCATATTGGAAGATATTCCGGTTGCCAACCAATTCATATCACACTCTAACACTTGTGAAAGCTTATAAAATGCAATAACGGAAGGCGTAGTTTTTCCGTTTTCGATTTTGCTCAATGCTCCTGAAGTGATGTCACATCTCTCATATATGTCTGTTTGAGAGAGTTTCAATTCTTTTCTTCTTGTTTTAATACGTTCACCAATTCCCATCATATCTAATTCCATGATGACCTCTCTTTCTGCAAATTGGAATATATATTCTTCCTGAAAGCAGAAAAAGTGTTGACATTCTGCAAATAGGAAGATATAATAAACCTTGCAAGGGTTACTTGTAACCCACTAATCCAAGATAAATCATATCAAAAAACTTAGTAAATCTCAATAGTCGGAGTTCTCCGGCACAAAGAAAGTCACCCGGTTCAGGGTATCAGAAAATGGAACTATGAAGGAATGAAGGAGGTGCAGGATGCAGAAGCAGGAATTTGAGGAAAGAATTGAAAGAACTGTCACGGATGAGCAGTACAAAGTGATTGAAGAAGTCTACATGTGGCATCCATCTATCCGGAACACATCCGGCAAAGATGAAGTTGCTGAACTGTATAAGAGCTTTGGTATGACAATCTTCCATGACATGCTTCCAAGAGCAAAGAAAGCCCATGAGCTTGATGAGCTCCTCCGGAACGCACAGAGAGAAGTGCAACGGATACAGGAAGAGATAGAAGAGCTGTCCTGTCCTACTTTAAGAGTTGAAGAATGAGACAGTGGCATCAGGGAAAGGAAGGTTTTATGAAGGTAACAAGGATACAAGACAAGTATAACCCGGACAAGGTTTGGATGATAAAGCGGTACCTGTGCGGTACATTCTATGTCAATCAGGAGATTAAGGGGCAGAAGTTCTATGACCGTGATAGAAGGATGACAAAGCGGATGCTTGTCAGTATCGGAGTTTTAGCTTGAAGCCCTGATGTTCAAATATATAGAGAGGAGATGAGGCATTTGCTGAACCTGTCAAGTGATGAAATGGAAGCATTGGTTGAGCACAGAGAGAAGTTGGATGCAGAGCTTGAGCAGCTCCGGGAGAACCGGATGGAGCTTGAGGCAGAGATTGAGGGAAAGGAAAACGCTCTCAATATAATTGACAAAATTATAGAGGGGACGGAGGTGAGCTACTGATGAAGAACGGAAAGGCTCCCACAAGGGAACAGAAGAAGATAATGAAGGCTCATGGATTGGTGCCGGAGAATTGGCTTGTGGTCAAGAACCTTCCGGACTCATTGGAAGTAGTGAGCCGGGTATCTCTGAAGAAGGTTGGAGGAAAACCAAAGACAAGGACTATATCAAAGAGCCTGTAATTGGTTGGAAAGGTAGGCTGTAATGGAGAAATACAAGGATAGTGATGTGGAGTTGATGTCAATACTCCTGAAGCTTCAGGAACAGACAAGCCCCATCAGGATGTCCATAGGATACACAGTAGGCGGCACAGTCCGTCAGGGTATCATCCTGTATGAGGCGGCTCCAAAAGTCATTGAGACCCTTATAGAAAAAGGATACACCTGTGACCTGAATGGTTGCGGTATGAGGGTATACAAGCTGTGATGTGAGGTGAGCAGATGGCAACAAAGCAGACGAGACTGACACCCTTTGGGCGGAAGGTCAGGAAAAGGCTCATAGACAAGAATATGACACAGGTGGAGCTTGCTGCTTTGCTTGGATGCAATAAGCAGTACATCCATAAGATTTTAGTCGGTGAGCGTAGTGGAAAGAAATACATTGAGGCAATATCAAGGATACTGGATATTGAGGTAGCAGCATGAAGGAGGTGAGCTGATTGGCTGAAGTATATGTCACATTGGGAGAAGCTGCTGAACTGGAAAGAGTTAAGTACAACACAATGGTCAAGAGGGTATTAAGGAAGCAAGAGTCCTTTGTGACCAAGACCGAGAAGTCAGAGAATGGCGGAAAAGATGTGGTACTTGTGGCGGTCTCCTCACTTTCAAAGCAGGCAAGGAACGCATGGAAGGAACGGGAGAAGCTGAAATCTTTCACGGAAGAATTTCCGGACAAGAAAGAGGATGAGCAGAAGCCGGAAGTTCCATGGTATGTGAATACAGATGTTGATTGGTACATTGAAAACTACAAGGAGAGATACTACAAGGCTGTGGAGCTTGGGAACGTGGTCAGAAAGTTCCTTCAGTATGACGAAGGAGACCGGACAAAGTACGCTGAAGAGTTTGCACAGAAGTATCTTGGAAAAGGTCAGAGAACACTCTACCGATACACCAAGGCATACCTTGAAGCATCCGCATGGGCGGACAAGCTTGAGAAGGAAGACGGAGCAGGGCGTGAGTTCTTCAAGGTTCTCTGCCTGTGCCGGAAGCCAAAAGAAACCGGATGCTTTCCAAGTATCAAGCCGGAGGTCAAACAGGTTATCAAGAATATATGGTTCAATGAGGACTTTGCCCGAAACCAAGGAACCCGTGAGATGCTGTATGAGAAGCTGACAGCCATTGCCAATATCAACAAGTGGGAGAAGATACCATCCTATCAGACGGTGACAAGGTACATCAGTTACCTCATGGAGGATGAGGGGATGAGGAACGCTTGGTTCCTTGCATCCCGTGGTACCCGTGAGTACAAGAATAAGGTCATGGTGAAAGGAAGCAGAGACACCAAGGGGCTTCAGGTGATGCAGATTGTCATGGGTGATGAGCATACCTTTGACTGTTGGGTGAGCTACAAGCAGCCTAATGGCAAGGTTATAGCCATCAAGCCACACTTGGCTGCATGGGTAGACATGAGGAGCAGGGTCATCATGGGAGATGTGATGTGCAAGGATGCCAACTCTGACATCCTGAAGCAGAGCCTACTCAAAATGATATATTCAGAGCCGGGCGGAGTTCCGGAGTATCTCTACATAGACAATGGTAAGGACTACACAGCCAAGACCATGACAGGAAGAGACAGGAATGACCGGAGCGGCATGAACTTTGACAATGAGACAATGGGCTTCTACAAGAGTATAGGCATCAAGGATGACCACAGGGCTCTTCCTTATGAGCCATGGAGCAAAGGTCAGATTGAGAGGTTCTTCCGTACCGTGTGCAATAAGTTCACACGTTGGATGAAGTCATACACCGGAACACTGACAGGATCAAAGACCTCTGACAAGGTGGATAAGGACATCAAGCGGATGCTTGAGAGAGGAGAACTCCTGACACTGGAAGAGTTCTATGAGAAGTGGCATGAATGGCTCACAACGGTCTACATGCACACGGAACACTCCGGACTGAAGAAGATGGGAGAGACTTATAAGAAGCCTTATGACTGCTTTATGAATGAGGACAGATACTTCAAGGCGGCACCGCCTAAGAGCTATGCAACCATGCTGATGATGAAGTCAGAGAACGTGCTTGTCCGTAACATTGGCATTACCAAGTGGGGATATGAGTACCGCTCTGATGAGCTTTGTGACTATATCGGGCGGAAGGTTGACATCAAGTATGACCCGGATGATATGGCTGTCCTGTATGTCTTTGACCAAAAGGGTGATATTGTCAATATTGGTTGACACATTTATCTCAAAGATATCATTTCCTATGCA
>OLQW01000973.1_pt1 | contig 14601 bp, 10 predicted proteins | sample 1672901 | NCBI WGS metagenome assembly OLQW01 (sample SAMEA3136735, study PRJEB25190) | human gut metagenome | reverse complement strand
GAGCGCCACCTTGCCAAGGTGGAGGTAGCGAGTTCGAGCCTCGTCGGCCGCTCCAAATGGAGTGGAAATATTCACTCCAAATATGGTGACGTGGCCAAGTGGTAAGGCAAGGGTCTGCAAAACCCTCATCCACCAGTTCAAATCTGGTCGTCACCTCCAAAAGATTCCCGGAAGCTTCGGCTTCCGGGATTTTTTTGTTTTGCGTTGTTCCCTATCAGCCTCCTCGCCCTCTCCGTCACCTACGGTGACAGACTCCCCCTTTTGTCACCTGCGGTGACATCTTCCCCCGGAGCGGGGGAAGTCTTTCCTCAAAGGGAGAGCCTCTGGCGAAACCGGTCACTTTGCAGTTAAGCCGAAAAGTCTGCCGCAGTGCCGCACTTTCGCAGAAAGCGGCACTGCAAATGCCGTCTACCTTTACGCCCCCTCCAGTGAAAATGCAATGCCGGAGCGTCCGCGGAAGCTCCGGCATTGCTCTCTTAAAAATTATTCTTCCGCTGAATACGGCCGGAGCAAGGCGTAGGCCATTCCAGATCGTCCCCCCTCAGAACTTCAGCCGCATCTGGTACCACACCACGCCCCCGTGGGTGGAGCCGGAAACGCCCTCGTTCACAAAGCCGAACTTTGCATAGTAGTGCACCAGGGCCTCCTTGCAGGTCAGTACCAGCCCCTTCCGGCCTTGGGCCCGGGCGTCGGCAATGGCCTGCTGCAGCAGCTGCCCGGCGTACCCCTGTCTGCGGCAGGCCGGGATGGTGTTTACCCCAAAGATCATCTGCCAGGCACCATTCTCCCGGTGGAGGGAGGCATCGGCGTACATCTCATCGGTCAGGTCCGGCCAGTCGGTGCAAAAGCCGTCCACAAAGGCCAGCAGCCTTTCCCCCTCCCACAGCAGCCAAAAATGATCGCCGTACTGCTGCAGCCGCCCGGCAAACTCCTCTGCCGTAGCCGCCTCTGCCGCCGGGAAGCAGGCCGCCTCCACCGCTGCAATGGCCTCCAAGTCCTTTAAGGTCCCCTTACGGATCTCCATAAATATTCTCTCCTCTTTTTCTTCCGAGTGTACCACAGTTCCTGCCCAAAGGCAAAGGTCCTGCCGGTTTTTCCTTTTTGGGCCATTTGCATCCGCTGCCGCTCCGTGTTACAATGGCTATATTGCATCCAGGAAAGGAGCTGACACACCATGCCCGCCGAAAACCATACCACCCTCACCCCGGATACGCCGGTGCGCTACCTGAAGGGCGTTGGCCCCAAGACCGCTGAGCGGTTCGAGAAGCTGGGCATCGTGACGCTGGCCGACCTGCTGTGCCACTACCCGCGCAGATATATCGACTTCACCAAACCCTATTCCATCGCCGAAGCGCCCACCGATGTGGAGTGCGTCGTCAGGGCCGAGGTGTTCGCCAAACCCGGCGGGCGTATCCTGCCGGGCGGGCGGCGGATGGAGCGCATCACTGCCGGGGACGATGTGTCCAGTCTGGAGATCACATGGTTCAATAATCCCTATGCCGCCCAGAAGCTGCAGCTGGGGCAGGAATACTATTTTCAGGGCATCGTTACCGGCGGGATGCTGCGCCGCCAGATGGTCAACCCGCAGGTGCGCACCGCCGAGCAGATCAAGGCTTCTCCCTTTGAAGCGGTCTACCCCCAGACCGAGGGCCTGACCAGCAATGCCATCGCCAAGTGCGTGCGGCAGCTGCTGCCCCATGCAGAGCTTCTGCCCGACCCTCTTCCGCCGGAAATGCTGGCAAAATACCGTCTGCTCTCCAAGGCAGATGCCGTGCGGGCCATCCACTGCCCTGCCACCGAAGAGCAGGCCTATGCAGCCCGGCGGCGGCTGATCTATGAAGAACTTCTGGTTTTGCAGCTGGGCATTGGCCGGATGAAAAACCGGGGTGCCGCTGCCACCGGTGCGCCCATGCAGCTTGCCGACCCGTCCCTGTTCTGGGCCAGCCTGCCCTTTTCCCCCACCGGAGCCCAGCGCCGGACCGTGAGCGAGATTCTGGCCGACATGGCGGGCGAGACTTCCATGAACCGCCTTTTGCAGGGCGATGTGGGCAGCGGCAAAACGCTGGTGGCGGCTGCCGCCATCTGGGCCTGCATCCGGGCGGGGTATCAGGCCGCGCTGCTGGCCCCGACGGAAATTCTGGCCACCCAGCACGCCGAAGGCCTGAACCGGATGCTTGCCCCCTTCGGGATGCGGGTGGCCCTGCTGACCGGCGGCATGAAGGCCGCTGCACGCCGCACCACCCTTGCCGCCATCCGGAACGACGAAGCCGACCTTGTGGTGGGCACCCACGCCATCCTCAGCGAAGGCGTAGAGTTTGCCCGGCTTGGTCTTGCCGTGATCGACGAGCAGCACCGCTTTGGGGTACGGCAGCGCGGAATGCTGGCCGAAAAGGCCGCGAATCCGCACCTGCTGGTGATGAGCGCAACGCCCATTCCCCGCACGCTGGGCCTGCTCATCTACGGCGATTTGGACATCTCCATTCTGGACGAGCTGCCGCCGGGCCGCACACCGGTCAAGACCCGCTGCATCACCGGCAAAAAGCGGCGCGACCTCTACCATTTTCTCGATCAGGAGATCGGGCGCGGGCGGCAGGTGTATCTGGTCTGCCCCGCCATCGAGGACACACCGGATGGCGGGCTGAACGCCGTTAAGAGCTACTACGAGGGCATTGCCAAAGCCCTGCTGCCGGAGCGCCGGGTAGGCCTGATGCACGGCAAGCTCAAACCCAAGGAGAAAGCTGCCGTGATGGAGGACTTCAAAGCCGGACGGCTGGACGCACTGGTGTCCACCACCGTCATTGAGGTGGGTGTGGATGTGCCCAATGCCAGCGTAATGGTGATTGAAAACGCAGAGCGCTACGGTCTGAGCGCCCTGCATCAGCTGCGCGGCCGCGTGGGACGCGGTGCAGCGGAGAGCTGGTGCTTTCTTGTCAGCGACAACCAAAGCGAAAACGTACAAAAGCGGCTGAAATTTTTGTGCAGCACCACGGACGGCTTTGCGGTGGCGCAGTACGATCTGGAGACCCGCGGCCCCGGCGACTTTTTCGGCAGCCGCCAGCACGGCCTGCCCACCCTGCAGATCGCCGACCTGATGAACGACACCCGCACCCTGCACGCTGCGCAGGCGGAAGCCGTTGCCATGCTGGCCGACGACCCGCTGCTGGAAGCGCCGGAGCACGCACTGCTGGAACAGCAGGTGCAGCAGATGTTCGAGAAAGCCGGAGCCATGAACTGATCCGGAGGTTTTTTGCGCACAAGCAACAGCAAATGCAAAAGCCGCTGCACGGCTGGTGCAGCGGCCCCTGTTATCGAACGGAACGCTTTGCGTGCCGTTCGCCCATGCTTATCACATCGCAGAACACGCAGCGGCTTTTGGTGGAAAGCTGGGTATCCTTATGGTAGCAGCCAAAAAACCACTTGTCGTAGGTCAGCTTCAACAAAATTTTATCCAGAAAGCTGTGCAGCTGGTTGGTCTCGCCGCTGGCAAGGGCGGTAAAATCCAAAAATCTGCTTGGCGCATCGTGGGTCAGCACATAATCCACTTTGTAATCGCACGCTGCAAGGTTCTCCTCACAAAAGGCGTATTCCTCCTCCGAAGGCATTTCTTCCCTCCACCAGTTCACACCGGGTTCCCGATCCTCCACATCCTGGCTTTCCGCACCGCCAAAGCACAGGTATTTTTTATTCTCCAATTCCAGCACACTGCCGCGGCACACATGGTACACATTGCCACCCAGTGCCTGCACCTTCCCGCCAAAGCGTTCCTCGGTGGGATACTGCTTTAAAAGGTCGTAGTTTTCGTGGCTGCCGTCCAGAAACAGCAGGGTATACGGGCGCTTGCGCAGCCAATCCAGCTTTTTCTGTTCCTCCTTGCTGCCGTCCCACACAAAGCCAAAGTCGCCCAGTACCACCACGGTATCCCGTTTGCCCAGCCAGCGCAGCTTGCCGTGCTTGAAGCGGTCGATGTCGCCGTGGGTGTCCCCTGTCAGATATACCATTCCTGTCCTCCCTGACCGGATGTGAAATCGGCACAATAAGCCTTGTCACACCCCGCCAAACCTGTTATTATAAAGAATACAGTCTTCCGCTGTGATCTCGTTCTTATCCGGCGCACTGCACCTGTGCCGTGCTGCCTGTTGTTTTATATTATCGCTTTTTAAAGGAATTGTCCACATGAAACGTATTTTTGCGCTGGTTTTGTCGTTCGCTGTCCTGTTCAGCTGCCTTGTGCTGCCCGCCGGGGCTATGTTCGACCCCACCCCGGTCTATCAGGTGCAGGCACAGAGTGCCTATATCGTCAACACCGATACCAATATCATCGTCTATGATAAGGACAGCACAAAGCAGGTATCCGCCGGTGGTCTGACAAAGTACATGACCATTGCCCTGCTGCTGACCAACTATGCCGACCATCTGGACGACACCTTCCAGATGCCCTTTGCCATCTCGGATTACGTTTATAACACCAACAACGCCGATATGCGCTCCAACGAGACCTTTACCTACCGCGAAGCCATGTACGCCATGCTGACCCGCAACGCCAACGAAGCCGCCATGGGCCTTGCCTATGCCCTTTCCGGCGGCGACCTCGCGGGCTGGGTGAGCCAGATGAACACCCTGTCCCAGCGCATCGGCACCACCGGCAGCACCTGGACGGATGCCTGCGGCATTGACAGCGGCAACGTGACCTGTGCCGTGGATATGTACCTGATCCTGCGCTATCTGATGAGCTTTGATGCCTTTGTGGAGGTTTCCGGTGCGCCCAGCTTTACCATGCCCGCCAAAGAAAAACACCGTTCTTCGTCTGTTCTGGTCAGCCAGAACGCCGCGCTGAGCAAATCCAGCGGCGGAAAATACTACCGCAGCGCCATGCAGGGCGGCATGTGCGATGTGACCGCATTCAAAAGCGACAGTGGCAATCAGAGCTATGTTTCATGGGCCAATAAGGATGGTGCCACCTATATTTTCTGCGTGATGCAAAGCCCGGACACCTGCGACGATTTCGGCTACGCCAACCGTCGCCCGGCCCTGTGCGAGACCGTGAAGCTGATGGACTGGGTGTTCGACAGCTTTTCCATTCAGGCCGCGCTGGACACCGACCTTACGCTGGCCGAGATCCCGGTGAAGTATTCCTCCGATACCAGCTCCCTGCAGCTGTATCCCGCCGACAGCATGATGACCCTGCTGCCTTCCACCGGCGACGGCAGCGTGACCCAGAAATATTTCCACCTGCCGGATTCCGTGTGTGCCCCTGTCCAGCAGGGCGATGTGGTGGGTACCGTGGAGCTAAAGCTTGCCGGTGAGACCATTGGCGTGGTGGACCTGATCGCCGGGCAGGACGTCAGCCTGAACCCGCTGCTGTTCACGGTGGCGCGTTTTCAGGAATTCTTAGGCAGTCTGTACCTCAAAGTTGTAATAACATTGAGTATTATTTCCATCATCATCTACTTTGCGTGGGTCCTTTTGAACAACTGGAACCGCCGCAAGCCCACCAGAAAGATCCGCCGCCGCTGAGCTTTGCACCGTTCAGCCGCATTTTGTGGAAAAGTGATGCAAAAAGCCCCGTCAGCCTTTTCAGGATGACGGGGCTTTTGGTTGCGCCAGCAGGAGTCGAACCTACGATGGGGGAGTCAAAGTCCCCTGCCTTACCGCTTGGCGATGGCGCATCGTGCAAGATATTATACCATATTCTTTGTTTTTCCACAAGGGGAAGGTTCCACTTTTCCGCTTTTGCGGCGGCTCTGTGCCGCCTTTTGCAGCCTGCAATTTGTGAAAAGCCAATTTTTTTCATCATAACAACAAAATACACCCATTTTGTTGCGCTTTTGTTACACTACATGTGGTAAATATAGGATTGAATAAACCTCCTCTTCCCGGCTTTTTCGTCTACTGCCTCATGGCGGGGACATCGAGGTCTGTTCTGGTGTTTCCGTTCCCGGCAGGCACCACATCCCAATTCGTCAGGAAAGCGAGGAGTCATATGAAAAAGATCTTGAAAATGCTGGTCCTCGGTCTGCTCAGCGCTGCACTGCTCTGCTGTGCACTGCCCTCTGCCTTTGCCGCAGAAGACAAGGATTCGCAGGTCTACACCATTGGTCTGGATGCCATGGGCGGCAGCAGCTCCGCTGTGGCAGTCACCACCAATCTGAGCGGCAAACTCAGTGCCCTGCCCGCGCAGCCTACGCTGGAAGGCTACACCTTTGACGGCTGGTATACCGAGCCGGTGGGCGGCACAAAAATCAGCACCTCTACGGTGTTTACCGGTGATACCACTGTGTACGCACACTGGACCGTGAAAAATGCCACCACTTCCACCAGCACATCCACGCCCGCTCAGCCGGAACAGACCGCGCAGGAATACGATGACGGCCCGATTTTGAGCGTTCTGACGGTAGCCGGTGCTCTGATCACCACGCTGGCCGTGGCTGCCTTTATTTAAGTCTTTCCACACACTGTATCAATTTTATCAATAGAAGGGAAAATCTCCATGTCTACTATGAAACTGCCCGCAAACTATGCCTCCATCAGCGAAGAGGAAATGGTCTATCTGGACGGTGGTGCCCGCGACGCTTACAACAGCTTCCTGAATGTCGGTAAGGTGTTCAACGCCATTGCCCGCATCTTCTCCGGTGCAAGCTCCATCATCAACAATGTCAACGTGATCTACCAGTCCTTCCTGACTCTGGGCGATCTGCTGAAGAGCTTCTGATCCGGCTTCTATTTTCATCTGTTTTTCAAGAACTGTCTCCGTTGTGGGGACAGTTCTTTTTGTTTTTAACGCATTTTAATCGTTTACATCAAAAGAAACAATTTTTCTTTGGCTTTGGCAAAAAAATGCACGGAAAAGGCATTTTTGTTACGCTTTTGTTACGCATACTGTGCTAACATATAAGGTGGAAGGTCATTCATCAAACTGGCGCTTTCACGCCGAAAACTGATATATCAAATGTGGTTTTGTGGTGCGAAAATTTTCGTATTTGTCGAAAGTTTTCGTTCGCCTAATCCGACCACTTTTTGCGGGAGAAATCGATCATTATGCCAGACCGTGAACTGCGGCACATGCGCCGCACCGAATTAGTCGAGATCATTCTGGCGCTCAAGCAGAGCGAGGACCAGCTCCGGGCAGAAAACGCTGCCCTGTCTGCCCAGCTGCAGGAACGGCAGATCCATATTGAAAACGCAGGTTCCATTGCGCAGGCTGCACTGGAGCTGAACAAGGTGTTTGAAGCGGCGCAGGCTGCGGCTGATGAATACGTTGCATCGGTGCTCGCAGCAAACAAAAACACCGATGCCGCTGCCAGCGCTCTGCGCGCTCAGGCGGAAGCCGAAGCCCAGCAGATCCTTGCACAGGCACAGACCGAGGCTGCGAACCTGAAGGCCCGTACCCAGCAGCAGTGCGACGCGGAAACGGAAGCCGCTGCACGCAAGCGCGCCCAGACCGAAGCGGACTGCGAGGCAATGCTTGCCCGGACGCAGCAGGAGATCCAGCAGCGCCGGGCCGCTTTTGACCGCCGGGCCAGCGAACTGCTGGACGGCTATCACAGCACGGAATTCCTGCCGGAGGAGCGTGCCAAATGAAAGAGCAAAAGATCAGGTTCACGCCCATTCCATCCACAGCAGAGGTGGAAGCAGAGCGCGAACGTCTGGCCTACCGCAGCCGTTATATGCGGGTGCTGCGCAGCACGGTCTACACGCTGCTGGTGGTCGCGGCCGTTGCCGTGCTGCTGGCCACCCTGTTTCTGCCGGTGCTGCAGGTCTCCGGTGACAGCATGAACCCCACTCTGCAGGACCGGGACATCATTCTGCTGGTCAAGGGCAGCGACATGAAGACCGGCGACCTTTGCGGATTTTACTGGCAGAACAAGCTTCTGCTCAAGCGCATCATCGGCCTGCCCGGTGATGTGATCGAACTGGACGAGGACGGTGTGGTCACTGTGAACGGCCAGACGCTGGATGAGCCCTATGTAGATGAACTGGCTCTGGGCGAATGCGACATCAAATTTCCCTATCAGGTGCCGGAAAACCGGTATTTCGTACTGGGTGACCATCGGGCCACCTCCATTGACAGCCGCAGCAGTGTGATCGGCTGTGTGGAAAAAAGTCAGATCGTAGGCAAGGTTTTTTTGCGGGTATGGCCCTTGTCCAGCTTCTCGTTGATCCACTAAGGAGGTTTAGGAATCATGCGGGATATTGTGAAAGAATATCAGAAAAAGTTCCGTCGGAACCACCAGCGCGCCAGACGCTATACTGCGCTGCTGCTGGCACTGGCGCTTACCACCAGCCTGTTCGTGAACTGGCAGCTGCACGGCGTGGGCATTGCCAAAACGGCCGAATATCTGTGCGGCGAGTTGGAGCACGAGCACACCGCTGCCTGCTATGAAAAGCAGCTGGTGTGCGGCTATGAGGAAGGCGAACCGGAGGACTGGAACGCCACCATGACGGACGACGGCATGTCTTTTGATGATACATTCGACATGGATGATGATGCGTTCGGCGTGGATGCGGATGATCCCGGCATTGCAGCCCATTCCGCAGAGCCGGAGTACATCTTTGTGCCCCATGAGCACACCGACGACTGCTACCAGGAAGTGCGGGAGCTGACCTGCCTGGAAGAAGAGCACACCCACGACGACAGCTGTTTTGATGAGGATGGTGTCACCTTCATCTGCGATAAATTCGAGCACACCCACGACGACAGCTGCTACACCACCACCTATGAGCTGGTGTGCGGTCTGGAAGAGGGCGAGCTTGTAGAAGAAGTGAACCCCGATTATGACCCGGTGGCCCTGTTTGAGGAGCCGGTGGCCGCAAAGCCCGTGGTGGTCGATCCTGTGATCGAGACCCCGGTGCACCACCACACCGATGCCTGCTACGAGGAAGTGCTGGTCTGCGGCCTGCCGGAGCATCACCACACGGTGAACTGCCTGTCCGACCCGCTGGACGGCACGCAGGACGAGGACGAATGGCTGGCACAGACCGGCACCACGCTGAGCGGCAACTGGGCCGACGACCTGCTGGCCGTAGCCGAGAGCCAGCTGGGATATGAGCAGAGCGAGCGCAACTTCCAGCTGGACGATGCCGACGGCGAGACCGTGCGCCACTACACCCGCTACGGCAACGACTACGGCAACGACTACGGCCCATGGGACGTGATGTTCCTTTCCTACTGCCTGAAATATGCCAATATCCCCCAGAGCGCTATCCCGCAGGTTTCCAGTGTGCTGTCTTTGCACAGCCAGCTGCGCAGCGCGCTGTACAACGAAGAGACCGGCAGCGGCTATGCCATGGATTTTGACGGTGATCTGCCGTCTGATGCCGCAATGCCCGGTGATATCGTCATTTACAATGGCACCGTGACCAAGGCTGTGGCCGCGGAAAGCCAGCCGTTGCAGGTGCAGGATGATTCCGCCGATGCCGACATTGCCCTGCTCTCCATGGATGCTGCGGCCACCACCGACACCGCGCCCCACATTGAGGAATATACCGTGGATGCCAGCACCGTTGGCATCGTGAGCGATGTGGACGAAGATTCCGGCACCCTGACCGTGATCTCCGGCGATGTGGATGGCAAGGTGGCTAAAGTCACGCTGAATGCTTCGCAGGTAACAACGCTGGTGTCTGTGGCAAATGCGCAGCAGGCCGATTACGGCGTTGCTACGCCGGATTTCAAAGTCGAAGATGACGCAGGTGCCATTACCACCATCAAAGGTCTGGATGCACTGGATTACCTCACTGCTCTGACGGTGCAGCGCAAGAATGGCACTGAATACGAGGATACCAATGTCACCACCATTTCGGAGCTTCTGCACAGCAGCCTGACCGTCACAGATATCCCGGCCAAAGAGATTCAGGAAAACGACTACTGTGTCCATGTTAAGCTGCCCAAGAGCTTTGATGTGCTGAACGATGAGCTTATCTCCGGCAAACTGGAAGATACCGGCAATTATGTCACCTGCGGCAGCTACCGGCTGCTCAAGGGGAATGACGGCTGCTGGTACGCCGTGCTGCGGTACGACCAAGACTATATCAAGCAGAAAGAAGCGGAAGACGCAGGCGCGGATACTTCCGATGCCAAGGTCACCAGCAACGTTGCCTTCAATTTCCAGTGGAACCAGAGCGAGGTCACCAGCAGCGGCTTTAATCAGATCGAGGTCAACAAAGATTACGCCCTTGATATCACCATCAACCCGGATAACACCCCCGATGAGGATCAAAAAGACGATACGAACTATGACCTTAACCAGAGCGTGAAGGACCCGCGCCACGATGGCAGCGATGCCTACCTGGATTACACTGTTACGCTTGTGGTCCAGAACGAACAGGCCGGCCCGCTGACGCTTGCGGACAGCATGACCCTGCCCACCGGCGTAACCGCCGAATATGTCGAAGACTCGCTCCAGCTCAGCATGGAAAACGGCAATACAACGCTCAGAATCACTTGGGAAAATGTTAATGATGAGCGCAAGATCACCTTGGGTTCTGCCGGTTCCCCCATTGCCGCAGGCACCTATTCTATCCGCTACACCGTCAAGCTGAAGGACGTTGGCGAAACGGCTGTTGACGGAGTAATCAATAACATCAAGATTCTGGACACGACCATCAGCGATGATGCCGAAGAGTCGGTAAAAACCGACAGCCTTGTGATCACCAGTCAGGCCGATCCGTCCGACTACGAACTTCCCTCTACCGGCGGGGCCGGTACCAAACTGTATACAGCAGGCGGCGGTGCGCTGATGCTTGCCGCTCTGGTGTGCGGGGTTTGCAGAAAGCGCAGACGCGAAAGGGGGGCACGTTAAAAAACCTGCATCCTTCCTGACACGGCGGCAAAATTGATTCTGCGCCGGAAGCAGACCCTGAAAATAGGAATCAGAAAAACTTGAAAGGAGACTTTCGCAAATCATGATGAAGAAAGTAATCAAAAAGCTGCTGGCCGCACTGCTGGCAGTTGCCATGGTGTGCGCCATGGCGATCCCGGCGTTTGCATACAACCCTGGGGAGACTAAGGAGGACCTCAACACAAAACACGATTACGGCGCTTTCCAGATCTTCGAGGGTGTTATTAGTAAGGACAATCCGACGCTTTCCGACGTTAATTGGGGCCGAAACATCACTGAACCTGATATTTTTCTGGCCAAATTGAAGGAAGATCCTACCATCGGCGGTAAGTTTGAAACTGATTTCACTGCTCAGGACGTTCTTGCGGTTATCAGCAAATGGCATGATTCCGATGATAACAGCATCGCTTTTGCGCGCGTTGTATGCCACTATCTCTACCCGGATGCAAACGCAAACCCGACACCCGTCGCTACAGATCACACCGGTGGCATCAACATTCCAAAGTCAGGTTATTATCTGATCGTTGATACTAGCACCTTTAGCGATGACGACTTCTATCATGCCTACAATTCCTTCTTCCTGCTGAATGTTCCCCAAACACCCTATGTCGTTCTAGTTAATCATAAGGTTGTAAAGCCCACTGTTGAGAAGGAAGTCTACGACAACAACGACATTGGCTCTACTGGTGGTTGGGGTAGTTCCGCTGACCATGCAATCAACGAACCGTTCCAGTTCAGGCTGATCGCTAAGTTGCCCGCAAGCGAAAACAATGGCCGTGCTTACGATTACTATGATAAGTACACTGTTTGCTTCAATGATACTCTGTCTGCAGGCATTACCTTTGACAATTTGGATACGGTAGAAATCGCAAATGTCGATGGCAGTGATTCAAAAGAGATTACTGATACTGATTATACACTTGTTAAGGATCTTCATGAGGCCGGTCTTCCGTCCTCCATCAAACTGAGCATTGATAATGTCAAGAAATGTGCAGATGCAGCAGGGCTCGATTTGAATGACGGCGCTACGATTACGGTCACCTATACTGCACACCTGAACGACAAAGCCACTGTCAATACTGCAAACGGTTCTAAAACTACTGATAACAAGAATAGTGTTTTTCTCCAGTATTCCAACAATCCCAGAATCGACACATCCCTTGATCATACTACCACAAGCGAAGTCTGTGTGTACACCTACCAGCTGAACAACACCAAGTATCACGATGATGATAACCCGAATAATGTGTTGGCGGGCGCCGGCTTCCGTCTGTACAGCGATGAAGCTTGCCATGATGAAGATGAGATCAAGCTCAAAATGAATGATGACGGCACTTACTCTCGCGACTTTAGCACTGAGGGTAAAGGCGTTGAGATGATCTCTGGCCAAGATGGTCAGTTCAATGTTAAGGGTCTGGACGCTGGCACCTACTACCTGAAGGAGACCAAAACTCCTGACGGTTACGGTGCCTGTGCAGGATGCAATGAGCGTGGTCGCAGTGGGAACCGGTAAGTATGCAGAGGTAATGGCACGTTTTGACGGATAAAGCAGGAGGTACTGCACAGTGCAGTGCCTTTTTGCGTTGTCAGAGGCTCAAAGAAGCAGGAGGTGTGGAGAAAAGCACATGAGTGAAACTGTCACAGGATACATAGATCATGTTATTTTCAGAAATGAAGATAACGGATATACAGTTATGGTACTGAAAGGTACAAAAAAAGAGGAAGAGCTGACCTGCGTGGGAAGTTTCCCTGCGATCACACAGGGGGCATCTATTGAAGCAACCGGAGTATATATTCATCATCCGGTATATGGCAAACAGTTTCAGATCAGTTCTTTTACAGAGAAGATGCCGGAGGATACATATGGAATAGAACGTTATCTGGGTTCGGGCGCCATCAGGGGAATCGGTGCTGCACTGGCTGCCAGGATCGTGCGGAAGTTTGGAGATGACACACTCCGTATCGTAGAAGAAGAGCCGGAGCGGCTTGCAGAGGTAAAGGGGATCAGTGAGAAAAAAGCCCGGGAGATCGCTGCGCAGGTAAGTGAGAAGGCAGAGATGCGAAAAGTAATGATCTTTCTGCAGAAATATGGGATTTCCCTGAACCTGGGCGCAAAGATTTATCAGAAATATAAGGAATCTGTCTATACGATCCTTCAGGAGAATCCTTACAGACTTGCGGAAGATATTTCCGGTGTGGGATTTAAGATTGCTGATGAGATTGCTGCCAGAGTCGGTATTCACGCAGACTCAGATTACAGAATCCGCAGCGGAATGCTGTATACTCTTCTGCAGGCTTCGGGAGAAGGACATACTTATCTTCCGAGGGAACAGTTATTTACAAGATGTGCCAGACTTCTGGGAGTGGATGAATCCTATATGGAGAAACACCTTATGGATATGGTTATTGACAGGAAGCTGGTGCTGAAAGAAAAAAGCGGAGAAACTATCGTTTATCCGGCACAGTATTATTATCTGGAACTGAACACTGCCAGGATGCTTAATGAACTGAATATTGTGTGTCCTGAGGATAAAGAGCTTGTCAGGCACAGAATTGAGCTGATCGAGAAAGAGACAGGAACTGTTCTGGATGAAATGCAGAAGAGAGCAATCACTGAAGCAGCGGATCATGGACTCTTTATTCTTACAGGAGGCCCCGGTACAGGTAAAACGACAACGATCAATGCGATCATCCGCTTTTTTGAGGGAGAAGGTGCGGAGATTCGGCTGGCTGCACCTACCGGACGTGCTGCAAAGAGAATGACAGAGACTACCGGATATGAGGCGCAGACAATTCACCGTCTGCTGGAACTGAATGGAATGCCGGAGGAAGAGAGGGACGGGCATTCAGCTAAATTCGAGAGGAATGCACAGAATCCGCTGGAGGCAGATGTGATCATTATTGATGAAATGTCTATGGTTGATCTGACATTGATGCATGCGCTTTTGTCTGCAGTTATACCGGGGACAAGACTGATACTTGTAGGAGACGTAGACCAACTTCCGTCTGTGGGACCGGGAAGCGTATTGAAAGATATCATTGCATCGCATCGGTTTCCTGTTGTGACACTGACTCGTATTTTTCGTCAGGCAGGAGAAAGTGATATTATAGTAAATGCACATAAAATCAATGCAGGAGAGCCGGTTATTCCCGATAATAAGAGCAGAGATTTTTTCTTCTTACGAAGACAGGATGCAGATACGATCATAGGTATTGTGATCATGCTTATCCAGAAAAAGCTTCCGAAGTATGTAGGGGCAGATCAAAACGAGATCCAAGTTATGACGCCGACGAGAAAAGGACTTCTTGGGGTAGAACGTTTAAATGAAATCCTTCAGAAATACTTGAATCCGGAAGAACCGAAAAAGGCGCAGCGTGAGATTAACGGCAGGCTGTTCAGAGAAGGCGATAAAGTAATGCAGATTAAAAATAATTATCAAATCGAGTGGGAAGTATCTACAAAATTCGGTCTGACGGTAGACAAAGGAACCGGTGTGTTTAACGGAGATATGGGAGTGATTACAGAGATTAACGAGTATACGGAAACGATAGAGGTAGAATTTGACGAATCTCGAAAAGTAAAATATGGGTTTGATATGACAGAAGAACTGGAACTGGCATATGCAATTACCGTACATAAGTCACAGGGGAGCGAATATCCGGCAGTTATCATTCCTCTTTTGCCGGGCCCGAAGCTTCTTTATAACCGGAATCTGTTGTATACTGCGGTGACAAGGGCAAAAAAATGTTTGACGATTGTAGGGAG
>OLQW01000972.1_pt1 | contig 14607 bp, 7 predicted proteins | sample 1672901 | NCBI WGS metagenome assembly OLQW01 (sample SAMEA3136735, study PRJEB25190) | human gut metagenome | reverse complement strand
ATAAACTAACACCACAAACGTTTGTTACAAGTTATTTCGACTTAGAATCATACTTTCGGAAAGAAGTTGATGAGCGTGAAATTCAACAAGCTTTCAATTTCAGCCTTATTCCTGATATATTGCCTAATGTTGACCCTTTCACGATGGACGAACGGAAACATTTAACGGCTCTTCAAGAAACGTTTAGAAGAAATGTATTAGAAATGACAGACGGAGAGTACCGGAAAGAAATGGAAAGGTTAGGTGTGGATCTTAGTTGGAAGTCTTCTCAAATTGAAGGGAACACATATAATCTTCTTGAAACGGAAAGACTTTTGCTGGAAAAAGAAGAAGCAAAAGGTAAAACTAAAGAAGAAGCCATTATGCTACTAAATCACAAGGAAGCTCTTGATTTTATTTTAGATAATCCTGATTATCTTCAGTATTTATCAATAAGAAAGATTGAAGACATTCATAGTATCCTTATTAAAGAACTGGGAGTTGAGCGTCATATTCGTTCTCGGCGTGTTGGTATTACGGGTACGAATTATCGTCCACTTGATAATGAATATCAAATAAGAGAAGCTATGGAAGACACTTGTCAATTAATTAATAATAAGCAGAGTATCTTTGATAAAGCTTTCCTAGCTTTAGTTCTGTTATCTTACATTCAGCCATTTGCTGATGATAATAAACGTACTGCCCGTATAACAAGTAATGCAATACTTATAGCCAACGGTTATTGTCCTTTATCATTTCGTTCAGTTGATTCTATCGACTATAAGAAAGCTATGTTAGTTTTCTATGAACAAAATAATATATATCCATTTAAGAAAATATTTATAGAACAGTTTGAATTTGCTGTGAATACATACTTTTGAATTTATTGATGGTTGTTCCAACGATAACATTATTATAAATATAATAATTATGTTCATAATAAATTTGTAATGCTTCCTGTTTTAATACAAGATTGTTCATTCCGTCTGCAGTAATTTTCTCCTGAAAGCCGGAAGTTTCTGAAAGACTTTTATCTTTGCAACTATAATACATACGGCACTATGAAAAAAGTGATTCTGATTTTTGTGACAATTGTCCTTTCCGGTCTGCTTTATGCAAAAGATAATAAGAGTACCGATGCGTTACTTCGTGAGATTGATGGTATCATTAAAAACCGTCAGACTTATGGAGCGGAAAAGGAGGCGCGTATCGCTGACCTGAAGAAATTGTTGGCGGAGGCTACTTCCGATGAACAACGATATGGTTTTTGCGGACGTCTTTTCGATGAATACCGGGCTTATAATCTGGATTCGTCTTTTGTCTATGCTCAACGGAAAGAGGAACTGGCGCATCGCATGGATAAACTGGATTATCTGGATGATGCTGCCATGAATATGGCGGAAGTGATGGGAACTACCGGAATGTATAAAGAAGCGTTGGAACTATTGGGGCAGATTGATAAGAAAACGCTGCCCGATTATCTCTATGGTTATTATTATCATTTGTATCGCACTATTTACGGATTGATGGGAGATTATGCCGTTACGGAGAAAGTCAAGAAAGAGTATTATCGAATGACGGATCTGTATCGTGACTCTCTTCTGCAGGTCAACGCTTCCGACTCTTTGGGACACGTATTGGTGATGGCGGATAAGTGCATCGTACATGCTCAATACGATGAAGCCATCCGTATGCTGATGGAATATTACAACAAACCTTCTTTGGATGACCATTCAAAAGCAATGCTTACTTATACTCTCTCCGAGGGTTACCGGTTGAAAGGCGACAAACAAGGACAAAAGCATTACCTGGCCCTTTCGGCCATTGCCGACCTGAAATCGGCAGTAAAGGAATATGTATCTTTGCGCAAACTCGCTTCCCTTGTCTACGATGAAGGGGATATTGACCGTGCCTACAATTACCTGAAATGCTCCTTAGAGGATGCCACTCTTTGTAATGCCCGCCTTCGTACGTTAGAAATCTCGCAAGTCTTTCCTATCATTGACCAGGCTTACCAATTGAAAACCAAACGGCAGCAACAGGAGATGAAAGTATCATTGATTTGTATCAGTTTGCTTTCCGTATTTTTGTTGGTTGCCATTTTCTTCGTTTACAAGCAGATGAAAAAGGTTGCTGCCGCACGTCGCGAAGTGGTTGATACTAATACGTTGTTGCAAGAACTGAACGAAGAACTTCATGACTCCAACTCGCAACTGAAAGAGATGAACCATACGCTTTCGGAAGCCAACTATATCAAGGAGGAATATATCGGCCGATATATGGACCAATGCTCCACTTATCTCGACAAGATGGATTTATACCGTCGTTCCCTAAATAAAATTGCCGCTGCCGGAAGAGTGGAAGAACTATATAAAGCCATTAAATCTTCTCAATTCCTTGACGAAGAACTGAAAGAGTTTTATGCAAACTTCGACATGACTTTCCTGCAACTCTTCCCCAATTTTGTGGAGGAATTTAATGCGCTGCTCACAGAACCCATGCAACCCAAACCGGGAGAACTGTTGAACACCGAACTCCGTATCTTTGCCCTTATCCGGCTGGGGATTACGGACAGTACCAAGATAGCGCAATTCCTCCGTTATTCCGTGACTACCATTTATAATTACCGGACCCGTGTCCGTAACAAAGCTTTGGGAGAAAGAGATGAATTTGAGACTAAAGTAATGCAAATAGGGAAGGTGGAAGAATAAGAAAATCACTACTTTTTTAGTCTGACTTCTATTTTATAACGTTCTTATATTTAGTGGTTTATGCTGTGAGACACTGTATAAATCACTATATTTTTGCTATCTCTCAAAAGAAGCGGGTTTAATTGTGGATACTTTTGTTTCAGCGAGAACAAATAGTAATCCTAATATTAACTTTAAATTAATGTACATGAAACAGAGTATGAAGTCGAAAGGCTTTGAACGCCGCCTCTTATTAATAATGTGGGGCTTGTTCCTATCTCTTAGTGCATTCGCACAACAGATTTCAATAAAAGGACATGTAGTAGATGCCACGGGTGAACCGGTGATCGGTGCCAGTGTGGTGGAAGGACGTACAACGAATGGTACGATAACCGATGTAGACGGTAATTTCTCATTAAGCGTTCCGGCTAACAGCACGCTGACTATCTCTTTTGTCGGCTATAAAACGCAGACTGTTCCGGTGAACGGGAAAAACTCGTTGAAAGTAACCTTGCAGGAAGATACGGAAGTATTGGACGAAGTTGTTGTAGTAGGTTACGGAACGATGAAAAAGAGCGATTTGACTGGTGCCGTATCTTCTGTCGGAGTGAAGGACATCAAAGACTCTCCGGTAGCTAATATCGGTCAGGCAATGCAGGGAAAAGTATCCGGCGTGCAGATAATCGATGCCGGTAAGCCGGGTGATAATGTCACCATTAAAATCCGTGGTTTGGGTACGATCAATAACAGTAACCCGCTGATTGTCATTGACGGAATTCCTACCGACTTGGGATTGTCTTCCTTGAATATGGCTGATGTGGAACGGGTAGACGTATTGAAAGATGCTTCGGCAACAGCTATCTATGGTTCGCGTGGTGCCAACGGTGTGGTGATGATTACCAGCAAACGTGGTGCCGAAGGTGCCGGAAAAGTAACGGTAAACGCAAACTGGGCTATTCAGAACGCTACTAAAGTGCCCGATATGCTGAATGCTGCGCAATATGCCGCTTTGAGCAATGATATGCTGTCTAATAATGATGATAATACAAACCCTTATTGGGCAGACCCTTCTTTATTGGGAACAGGAACGAACTGGCTGGATGAGATGCTACGTACGGGAGTGAAACAAAGCTATTCGGTTAGCTATTCCGGTGGTACGGAAAAGGCACATTACTATGTATCCGGCGGTTTCCTCGACCAGTCCGGTATCGTGGAAAGCGTTAATTACCGTCGTTTCAACTTTCAGGCAAATAGTGATGCCCAGGTCAATAAATGGTTGAAGTTCACTACTAACCTGACATTCAGTACGGACGTGAAAGAAGGAGGAAGCTATAGCATCGGAGATGCGATGAAAGCACTTCCCATCCAGCCGGTGAAGAATGAAGACGGTAGCTGGAGCGGTCCCGGACAGGAAGCGCAATGGTATGGAAGTGTCCGCAATCCGATCGGTACGTTGTACATGATGACGAACGAGACGAAAGGATATAACTTTCTGGCAAATATCACCGGAGAGATTGCCTTTACCAAATGGTTGAAGTTGAAAAGCACCTTCGGTTATGACGCCAAATTCTGGTTTGTAGACAACTTTACTCCGGCTTACGACTGGAAACCGAATCCGGTAGAAGAATCTTCCCGCTATAAGAGTGACAACAAATCATTTACCTACCTGTGGGATAATTATTTTGTATTCGACCATACTTTCGCCCAAAAACATCGTGTAGGGGTGATGGCAGGTTCTTCCGCCCAGTGGAACAACTATGATTACCTGAATGCTCAAAAGAATATCTTCATGTTTGATAATATCCATGAGATGGACAACGGCGAGAAGATGTACAGCATCGGTGGCAGCCAGAGCGACTGGGCACTGCTCTCTCTGATGGCACGTCTCAACTATTCTTACGAAGATAAATACCTGCTTACAGCCACTGTGCGCCGTGACGGTTCCTCCCGCTTCGGTAAGAACAACCGTTGGGGAACATTCCCTTCCGTTTCTCTGGCATGGCGTATTTCGCAGGAAGAATGGTTCCCGAAAGACAACTCTCCGGTGAATGACCTCAAACTGCGTATCGGATACGGTGTGACCGGTAATCAGGAAATTGGTAACTACGGCTTTGTGGCTTCCTATAATACGGGAGTTTATCCTTTCGGCAACAACAACTCCACCGCTTTGGTATCTACCACCCTTTCCAATCCGAATATTCATTGGGAAGAGGTACGCCAAACCAACTTCGGTGTGGATATGAGTCTGTTCAATTCACGTGTCAACCTTTCGCTGGATGCCTACATCAAAAAGACGGCAGACATGTTGGTGAAAGCTTCCATCCCTATCACCTCCGGTTTTGAAGATACTACTGAAACCTTTACCAATGCCGGCAAAATGCGCAACAAAGGAGTGGAAATGACCCTGCGCACCATCAACCTGAAAGGTCTTTTCTCTTGGGAATCTGCTTTAACGGCCACCTATAACAAGAATGAAATTCTGGACCTGAACAGCGAAACTCCGATGTTTATCAATCAGATGGGTAACTCATACGTGACTATGCTTAGAGCCGGTTATCCGATCAATGTATTCTACGGATACGTGACCGACGGACTTTTCCAAAACTGGGAGGAAGTAAACCGCCACGCCACCCAACCGGGAGCAGCTCCGGGGGATATCCGTTTCCGGGATTTGAATAACGATGGAGTCATCAATGATGAAGACCGTACCGTTATCGGCAACCCGAATCCGAACTGGTTCTTCTCTTTAAGCAATAATTTCTCTTATAAGGGATGGGAACTCTCCGTTTTCCTGCAAGGCGTATCGGGAAACAAGATTTATAACGCCAACAATGTTGACAACGAAGGAATGGCAGCCGCTTACAACCAAACCACAGCCGTATTGAACCGCTGGACGGGTGAAGGTACCAGCAACTCTATGCCCCGCGCCATTTGGGGAGACCCGAACCAGAACTGCCGTGTATCCGACAGGTTTGTGGAAAACGGTTCCTATCTCCGTCTGAAGAACATCACGCTTTCGTATACACTGCCTAAAAAGTGGATGCAAAAGATTCAACTGGAAAATGCCCGCATCTCTTTCTCTTGCGAGAATGTGGCAACTATCACCGGATATTCCGGCTTCGACCCGGAAGTGGATATTAATGGCATCGACAGCAGCCGTTACCCGATTTCACGTACTTTCAGTATGGGCTTGAACTTTAACTTTTAAATCAGGAGAAAGAATATGAAAAAGATAATAACTTTGGTATTTATGTCTGCCGTGCTGGCATTGACATCGTGCAACGATTTCTTGGATAAATATCCCAAATATGGCGTCGATCCCGAATCGGAAGTGACGAATGAGATTGCTGTGGCACTGACTACTGCCTGCTACAAGACTCTTCAGTCATCTAATATGTATAACCAGCGTATTTGGAGCCTCGACATCATCGCAGGCAACAGTGAAGTAGGAGCCGGAGGAGGTACTGACGGTTTGGAGACTGTTCAGGCTTCCAATTTCATTGCCCAGAGCGATAACGGCTTTGCCTTGTATGTATGGCGTTCTCCGTGGGTTGGGATCGGACGTTGCAACATCGTGCTTTCCAATTTGCCTTCAGCATCTGTCTCCAATGAGATAAAGACCCGTTGCATGGGTGAAGCTTATTTCCTGCGTGCACATTATTATTATATTCTGGTTCGTTTGTACGGAGGGGTGCCTTTGCGCTTGGAGCCGTTTGAACCGGGAGAATCTGCGGATATTGCCCGTAATACGGTAGATGAGGTATATGCCCAGATTCTTTCCGACTGTAAGAATGCAGTGACGATGCTTCCTCCGAAGAGCAGTTATGGAGACAGCGACAGAGGACGTGCCTGCAAAGAAGCCGCAATGGCCATGCTGGCGGATATTTACCTGACACTGGCTCCCAACCATCGCGACTATTATAATGAAGTAGTGACCTTGTGCAATAACATTGCTGCAATGGGATATGATCTGACTCAATGCAATTATGCTGATAACTTTAATGCGACGATCAATAATGGTGCGGAATCTCTCTTCGAAGTGCAATACTCCGGTAGTACGGAATATGACTTTTGGGGCGGCGATAATCAAGCGTCCTGGTTGTCTACTTTCATGGGACCACGTAATTCGGGTATGGTAGCCGGTGCTTATGGATGGAACCTGCCTACGGAAGAGTTTGTCAAGCAATACGAAGACGGTGATTTGCGGAAAGACATCACTGTGTTGTATCAGGGTTGTCCTGCTTTTGACGGTATGGAATACAGACGTTCCTGGTCGAATACGGGTTATAACGTACGTAAGTTCCTTGTGTCGAAAACCGTCTCTCCGGAGTATAATACCAACCCCAACAACTTTGTAGTATACCGTTATGCGGATGTCTTACTGAAGAAAGCGGAAGCTTTGAATGAGCAGGGACATCCGGATCAGGCTGCCGAACCATTGAATATCGTTCGTAAGCGTGCCGGACTGACAGAGCTGCCGACTACTCTGACGCAGACCGAAATGAGAGAAAAGATTATTCACGAACGTCGGATGGAACTTGCTTTTGAGGGACATCGCTGGTTCGATATGATCCGGGTTGATAATGGAAATTATGCATTGACATTCCTGAAATCTATCGGTAAGAATAATGTGACCAAAGAACGTCTCCTGTTGCCTATTCCGCAGACGGAGATGGACTTCAATCACCTGATGACTCAAAATCCCGGTTATTAATCCGTTTTATAATCATTCATTTAGACAAATAATATGATGAAGAAATATATATATCAGTTGTTATGCTCTCTTTTCATCGGTGGAACGATGGTTGCTTGTACCGAGGATTATATGGAGACAGATAAAGGACATGATACCCTCACCCTTTCGGTGAATCAGCAGGAGTTGGTGTTGAACGAAAAGAACCATAGTCAGGAGGCGCTGGCGCTTTCATGGACTACCGGAACGAATTATGGAAGCGGTAACCGTATCTCTTATACGCTGGAACTGGCGAAAGCCGGAACGGACTTTGCGAATCCTTATTCGGTAGATTTGGGTACGGGAACGTATCAATGGACTAAGAAAGTGGAAGAACTTAACCAATTTCTGCATACGCAGTTCGGTATCGGTTATGCCGTGAAAGCGGAGTTGGAAGCACGTATCACAGCGGTTGTTGCCGGAATGGAAGATCAGAAACAGATTGCGACGGCTGCCTTTACGGTGACTACTTACCAGCCGGTTACTACGACGCTTTACCTGATTGGTGATGCTACTCCGAACGGATGGAACGCCGACAACGCAACGGCGATGGAACGTATAGATAACGGACAATTTACATGGACAGGAAAACTGAACGTCGGATCGCTCAAGTTTATAACGACCTTAGGAGAATTCCTGCCGTCGTACAACCGTGATGCTACTGCCGAAGAAGGATTCAAACTGACCTATCGTACATCGGGTGACCAACCGGACGAACAGTTCACAATCAGTAAAGAAGCAACTTATATCGTAAAAGCAAACCTGCTCGACTTGACGTTGACACTTACCGAAACAGAAGATATTGGCTGGAGATATGAAGAATTTTTCATTGTCGGTTCGTTTACGGGTAACAATGGTTGGGGATTTGAAGCACTGTCTAAAGATGCTGTTCAGATGAACCTGTTCCATTATGGAGCTGTGATTCCTTGGAAGGCAGACGGAGAATTTAAATTCGCTTCTGTGACAGATTTCGGTCAGGCGGATGCTTTCTTCCATCCTACCATGGCTAATGCTCCGTACACTTCGACATCAGTAGTGCTTGGAGGTGACGATAATAAATGGCAGATGAAGGAAGCCGAATGTGGCAAGCCTTATAAAGTATGGTTCTATACAGGTAAAGGAAAAGAAAAGATGCTGATGCGTCCGTTCACTCCTTACGAAGGGCTGTATCTGGTGGGTGAGGCAACTCCGAACGGATGGGATTTAGGCAATGCTACTCCGATGACGAAGAGTGCCGACAGTCCTTACATCTTTACCTGGAGCGGCACACTGAAAACAGGTGAGATGAAGATATCCTGCGATAAACAGTCAGACTGGAACGGGGATTGGTTTATGGCGGATAAGAGCAACAAGGCTCCGACGGGAGAAGTAGAAACGGCATTGTTTGTTGCTAAGTCGGATGCGGAATTGAGCAGTATGTATCCGGATACAGATTTGGGTAGTTTGGATTATAAATGGAATATTCAGGAAGCCGGTTCTTATCGGATTACGATTGACCAGTTGAAAGAGACGATTTCGATTGTGAAACAATAAAACAAGAATTCAAGATGAAGAAAATAATATACTTGGCAGCTGCTTTCCTGTGTATGGCATGCAGTGATGATCATGAGTCGGACCAGCAGCATGGAGGAGCTTCGGGAAGTGTGACCGAAGTGACTCCGGTAACATCGGATTTAAGTGTGGACCTGTCTACGGATAAGGCTTTCTATAAACCGGGGGAGAAAGTGGTATTTACAGCAGATGACGCGTTGCCTGCCGGAACTAAAGTTCGTTATCGTCTTTTAGGGGAGGTTGTCGGAGAAGAGTCGGTGGTAAATGGTACCAGTTGGACATGGCAACCGCCTACTACTGATTTCAAAGGATATATGGTGGAACTGTACCGTCAGGATAATGGTACGGATGTGATTGTCGGTACGATTGCGGTAGATGTATCCAGTGATCCGGCACGTTTTCCGCGTTATGGTTTTGTCGCTGATTTCAGTCGGGAGAAGACGGCTGAAAAGACACAGGAAGAGATGGCGTATCTGAATCGTCATCACATCAATTGGGTACAGTTTCAGGACTGGCATAATAAGCATCACTGGCCGTTGGGCGGTACACGCACACAGTTGGACGAAGTATATATGGACATCGCTAACCGGGAGGTTTATACAAGTTCTGTGAAGAATTACATTGAAGCGCAGCATCGTTTCGGTATGAAGTCTATGTTTTACAATCTTTGTTTTGGGGCGTTGAAGGATGCCGCTGCGGACGGGGTGAAGGAGGAATGGTATTTGTTTAAGGATGCTTCTCACACTACTAAAGACAGTCATGATCTGCCGGGCGGATGGAAAAGTAATATTTATCTGGTAGATCCTTCTAATAAGGAATGGCAGAAATATTTGAACGAGAGGAATGATGATGTATATGTGAACTTTGCCTTCGACGGCTATCAGATAGACCAGTTGGGACGACGCAGCACGTTGTACAATTACAACGGTATTCCGGTCAATCTGCGTGAGGGATATGCTTCTTTTATTGAAGCGACGAAGCAGGCTCATCCGGACAAGAGTTTGGTGATGAATGCGGTCAGCCGTTACGGTGCCCGTCAGATAGGGGAGACAGGTAAAGTTGATTTCTTCTATAATGAGGTGTGGGCAGATGAGGCTGATTTTACCAATCTGAAAGCCATTCTTTATGAAAATGGAGTCTATGGCAATTATCAGTTGAATACGGTTTTTGCAGCTTATATGAATTATAATAAAGCGAATAACCGAGGAGAATTTAATACGCCGGGTGTCTTATTGACAGATGCTGTCATGTTTGCTTTGGGTGGTTCGCACCTTGAGTTGGGAGGCGATCACATGTTGTGCAAAGAGTACTTTCCGAATGAGAACCTGACAATGAGCGAAGAATTGAAAACAGAGATGGTTCGTTATTATGATTTTCTGACTTCTTATCAGAATCTGCTTCGTGACGGTGGTACGGAGAATAGTGTTTCCATGAATTGTACCAATGGCGAAATGAGATTGAATAGTTGGCCTCCTCAACAGGGATCAGTTACTACTTATGCCAAGCAGGTAGGTGGCAAGCAAGTGATACATCTTCTTAACTTCTCACAAGCGAACAGTCTTAGCTGGAGAGATGTGGACGGTACGATGCCGGAACCGGCTCTGATTACAAAAGCAGCTTTGCAAATGAATCTGTCGGCAAAGGTGAATAAGCTGTGGGTAGCGTCGCCGGATGTACACGGAGGAGCTTTGCAGGAATTGGCCTTTACACAGGAGAACGGGGTTGTCTCATTTACATTGCCTTCCCTGAAATATTGGACGATGATTGTGGCTGAATAAAGCGGTTGCTACAGAATAACTAAAATGATAGGTATGATGATTAGATATAGATTATGGGTATGGGTGTTGTGCCTGGTATTTCCAACATGGGTTTGGGCGGAAAATGAGACACGTACATGCACTTCTTTTACACAGCAGGGACGTCAGGTGACTTTTCACCTGGCGGACAGTGCCGCCTTGCAATTGCAACTTTGCAGCTCTTCCGTCGTGAAAATCTGGTTCTCACCCGACGGGCAATTGCAACGAAGAAATGCTTCGTTTGCAGTGATTAATGAAGAACTGGAAGAGGTAGGAACTATTCATGTGGATGAACAGGCGGCCTGTTACGAGATATTTACTCCGAAGTTGCGTATCCGGGTGAATAAATCTCCGATGAGTCTTCAGATATTCGATAAATATCAGAAACTCCTGTTTAGTGATTATGCCGATAAAGGCCATGTCAGTGAAGGAACGAAGAAGGTGGAATATAAAGTGCTTCGTCGTGACGAGCACTTCTTCGGACTTGGTGAGAAAGCGGGAAAGATGGACCGTCGTGGCGAGTCTTATAAGATGTGGAATAGTGACAAACCTTGCTATAGCGTGGTAGAAGATCCTCTTTACAAGAGTATTCCTTTCTTTATGAGCAATTACCGGTATGGTATTTTCCTTGATAACACCTATAAGACGGAATTCAAATTCGGAACGGAAAGCCGTGATTATTACAGCTTTGAAGCGCCGAACGGGGAAATGGTATATTACTTTATTTTCGGTAAAGACTATAAAGAAATCATCAGCCAATACGTCGGACTGACCGGAAAACCTATCATGCCGCCGAAATGGGCGTTGGGTTTTGCTCAATGCCGCGGTCTGTTGACAAGTGAAAAGCTAAGTCGTGAGATAGCCGAAGGCTACCGGAAACGGGGAATACCTTGTGATATTATCTATCAGGATATCGGCTGGACAGAATATTTGCAGGATTTCGAGTGGCGCAAAGGAAACTATGAAAACCCTAGGAAGATGCTTTCGGATTTGAAAGAGATGGGTTTTAAGGTAGTCGTATCTCAAGACCCGGTAATTGCACAAGCCAACAAAAAACAATGGGAAGAAGCAGACCGTCTGGGCTATTTTGTAAAGGACAGTACGAACGGTAAAAGCTACGATATGCCCTGGCCGTGGGGTGGAAACTGCGGAGTGGTAGACTTCACCCTGCCTGCCGTAGCCGACTGGTGGGGAACTTATCAGCAGAAACCTATTGACGATGGTGTCTCCGGCTTCTGGACAGACATGGGCGAACCTGCCTGGAGTAACGAGGAGCAGACGGAACGCCTGGTGATGAAGCACCATCTCGGTATGCACGATGAAATCCATAACGTCTATGGCCTGACTTGGGACAAAGTGGTAAAAGAGCAATTTGAAAAGAGGAATCCGGACCGTCGTGTTTTCCAAATGACTCGTGCTGCTTATGCCGGATTGCAACGTTATACGTTCGGTTGGACGGGTGATAGCGGAAACGGAGACGATGTACTGCAAGGGTGGGGACAGTTGGCTAATCAGATTCCTGTAATGCTTTCCGCCGGATTGGGATTAATCCCATTTTCTTCCTGTGATATTACCGGTTACTGTGGGGATATTGAGGATTATCCGGCTATGGCGGAACTCTATACCCGTTGGGTACAGTTCGGAGCATTTAATCCTTTGAGCCGTATTCACCACGAGGGAGATAATCCGGTGGAACCGTGGCTTTTCGGACCGGAAGCGGAAAAGAACGCGAAAGCGGCTATCGAACTGAAATATCGTTTGTTACCGTATATCTACACTTACGCCCGCGAAGCGTATGATACAGGATTGCCTATTATGCGGCCTCTGTTTCTCGAATATCCAATGGATATGGAAACGTTTTCTACGGATGCCCAATTCTTGTTCGGTCGTGAGTTGTTGGTAGCCCCCGTGGTGAAGAAAGGTGCCCGCACAAAGAATGTGTATCTTCCCGAAGACACATGGATAGACTACAACAACAAGCAGACGGTCTACACCGGAGAGCAATGGACTACCGTTGACGCTCCCTTGTCTTCTATTCCCATGTTTGTGAAGCAAGGTTCCATCATCCCTACGATGCCAGTGATGAACTACACCCATGAGAAACCGGTATATCCACTTACTTTTGAAATTTTCCCCGCACAGGAAGGCGCACAGGCTGCCTTTACTCTTTACGAAGATGAAGGAGAAAACTTAGGGTACCAGCGTGATGAATTTGTCAAAACACCGATTATTTGCAGTACTCTGGCAAATGGATATGAATTGACTGTCTCTGCCCGTGAAGGAAAAGGATACACTGTCCCCGGTCCGAGAAATCTGTTGTTCCGTATTTATTCTGCGAAAGCTCCGAAAGAGATAACTGTCAAAGGAAAGAAGATAAAGAAAACTAAACCGGAACGCTTGGAAGAAGATTTAGAGAATGACACGGAATCTGTATTATGGAGTTGGGATAAAGAAACTGGTGTCTGTAGTGTGAGAATACCTGATAAAGGTGTTGATGAACAGTTGATGATTACTTTTAAATAAACAGGGAGCTGTTGGCAAGCTAATATTCAGAGTTTTTCTTTCGTTTTATATGGATAATGTGTAGATTCGCACGAAACTCATATCAGAAATGTGTAAGTTATCACATTTCTGATATCAAAAGTGTGATTCATTATGAGAAGCTTTTCAACCCGCTTACCTGATTCGCTATTCAATGCTGAATTTGAAACAAGATGGTAATTTGATTAATATCCCCCTGTTTTTGGCGGATAAGACAAAAGAACTATTGAAGGATAAAAGTTGAAAGAGCCTTCTGAAGGAATCAATAACCTTCTTAAAAAACGATGATTCTTAAAAAAGGAATATTTAATCATCGGAGAAGGACATAAATCGCAGTTTGGTAAAGAAAAGCCGGAAAATGCCATGCATTTGTAATTACGTGATTCTCTATTCTCGCTGTTTTGAGAATATACTAATCGAATTGCGATAGATTCTTGATTCTTTTTGTTATTTGGAGAGTAGATACCTGAATAACCAATCATTTTATTATTTTCTCCTTTCCAATATATTATGATAAACTAGGGAGAAAATATTTCTTAATAGTCCATTTTTATCTTCTTCACCGGAGAACGATAGCTTCCTCGGTGAGGAACAAGTCGATGCACACCGAGGAACACTTCGTTGGTTTTAAAGCAATGAGCGGTTTCTGAATAGAGAAAGATGCATATCCTGTTTGCTTTTATGCAATATTAGGCATCTTTTTGTATGCTCATGCATTTATTTATGCAGTTTATTTTCCGGTTCGTTATTTTCTAATTGGCCATTTCCTTGTATAATATTAAAAATAGAACATTGCTTATTAAATAGGATTAGCTGTATACAAGAGACTGGATAGTTTCTCGCATACAGCTAATTAAATCTATTCTTTTACGTATCTTAGATATGTCCGTATTCGAATTCCGGGATATCGCCTTTCGCGGACATTTTAGCAAAATCAATCAGATTGGCCAAGTGGCGGAGCACCAGTTCTTTCATTCCTTCTTTGTCCCTATCTTTTATCTTCTGTAACATTTCCCTATGTTCTGCATGAACCGTTTTTTGAGGAACAGCACAAACTTTGTATTTTTGATAATATTTTAAAATATCGGGAGTAATAATAAGCAGGAGTGAACTGATAACCGGATTATGTCCGCCTTGCGCAATGGCCTGGTGAAAGGCAAAATCTTTTTCGACACGAAGGTCTGTATCAAACTTTTCTTCCAGTTCGACAAGCGTGTTTTCGATATTCTTCAAATCCTCTTCTGTGCGGTTTACTGCGCATAATTTGCAGACCTCTATTTCCAGAAGTACACGTACATAAACCAAGCTCGAAAAACCA
>OLQW01000968.1_pt1 | contig 14658 bp, 9 predicted proteins | sample 1672901 | NCBI WGS metagenome assembly OLQW01 (sample SAMEA3136735, study PRJEB25190) | human gut metagenome | reverse complement strand
CGCATGGGGAAGGTGGCGAGCATAGCGAGCCGGATAGGGTTCTAGCCGTATGAAAATCACACGGGGCATGAGTCGAAGAATCTGGGAACAAATTGCCGTACCTGTACTTAGAGAGGGAATCGGTGAAACGCTCATACGATACCATGATAAATTTCGGGGAAATAAGGTAAACCTGGATAAAATAAGGTAAAATAAAAGAGTAAGAAAACCGCATCGCTAAAAATTTTGCATATATAGAGAATCCAATATGATAGCTTGCATATGGGTATAGGAGGATTTCAAATGACTCACGAGCAGAAGATCGATATACTTTGGGATGATAATCCAGTAGATATCAGCGAAGAAGCCAATTTCATCTGGAGCATCGCTAATAAGCTGCGTGGCACCTATATGCCGGATAAGTATGGTGATGTCATCATCCCTATGACGATCATACGTCGCTTTGAGTGCGCTTTGGCAAAGACAAAGGCGGATGTCGTAGCCAAATACAAAGAAAATCCCAATTACCCTGCGAAGGGCATGTACAAAATTTCCGGCTATCGGTTTTATAATGTCAGTGAGTTCACGCTGGAGGAGCTGTGCAACGATGCCGACCACATTGCGGAAAACTTCAAGGCGTACATTCAAGGCTTTTCCGATCAAATCAAGGATATCTTGAATAACCTTGACATGGAAGCCCATATCAAGAAGATGGACGAAGGCGGCTGCTTGTTCAATACGGTCAAAGCGTTCTCAGAACTGGATCTATCCGTTGAAAACTTTGACAGCATTAAGATGGGGTATATTTTCGAGAATCTGATCGGCAGATTCTTCCAGAACGTGGATGCCGGTCAGTTTTACACCGGTCGTGATATTATCAAGCTGGGCATATCTTTGCTTGTTTCTGAAGGCTGTGACGACATTTTTGATGACCATAAGATGATCACCATTTGTGATCAGGCTGCTGGTACCGGCGGTATGCTGAGTACGGCGTACAGCTATTTCAAGCATTATAACCCTACGGCTGACGTGAAGCTGTTCGGTGTAGAGTTCATGGGTGTCTCCTGGGCGGTGGGCATGGCGGAAATGCTGATCAAGGGTCAGGATGCGACGAACTTTGTACATGCGGACTCCTTCAAAGAAGACCCCTCCGCGGATACCAAGGTGCGCTTCGTGCTGATGAATCCTCCCTTCGGCACTCCTTGGAGTGGCAAGGATGCGAAGGCAGGACAGGAAGATGCGGTCAGAGAGGAACACGACAGGGAAAATAGCCGCTGGGGAGCAGGGCTGCCTAGTGGCGGTGATTCGCAGATGCTGTTTTTGCAATCTGCCATCGCGAAGCTGGATGAGAAGGTCGGCCGCGCCGCCATTATCGAGAACGGCTCTCCCTTGTTTACCGGCGCTACAGCATCCGGCGAGAGCCAGATCCGCCGCTGGCTGCTGGAGAATGATCTGCTGGAAGCGATCGTTGCTATGCCGACCGATCTTTTTTACAACACCGGCATTGCCAGTTACTGGTGGATCCTTTCTAAGAATAAACGCAAAGAAAGAAGGGGCTATGTGCAGCTGATCGATGCGACAAATATCTATCACAAGCTGCGCAAGCCTGTCGGAAACAAGAAAAACGAATTCTCGCCCGAGGATAGAGCGCAGATCGCTAAGCTGTATACCGATTTTGACAAGGCGGATCCTGAGTACAGTAAGATCTTCAAGAACGAAGATTTCATGTACCGTGAGTATGCTGTCATGCAGCCTTTGCAGCGCAGCTATTCTATCACCGAGGCAAGCATGGAACGTATGCTGCAGAAGGGGGCGCTGAAAGGCTTGTGGGATGAAGCCAAGGTCGCGGAATACGAAGAGCAGGGGAATGCTTTGAAAGGTAAGGACGCAAGCAAGCTGAAGGCCTTTTATGCTGCGAAGCCTCGCTATGATGCCATCTTGGCGAAGCTCAAGGCGCATGTGACAGATGAGAAATGGCTCTCACTGGAAGCCTTCACGCCGGTGCTGCAAGCTGTGCTTGGCGATGCGGCAGACAAAAAGACCTTCGAGAAAATCATGGACGGACTATCCAAGATGGATAAGACCGCAGAAATCCAGCGCGATAAAAAGGGAAATATCATCTACGATAAGGAAACCAAGGACATAGAGATCGTAAAATACACCGAAGATATCGAGACGTATATGGCGCGTGAGGTGCTGCCGCACATCCCTGATGCGAAATGGTTCTGGGAAGAGGATCTGACGAAGAAGAAGCCTGTGATCAAGACCGGTGCGGAAATCCCCTTCACCCGCTACTTCTACAAATACCAAGCGCCGAAGCCGAGCGCAGAGCTGCTGGCGGAGTTCTTGGAAATCGACAAGGCGGTCAATGAGCGCATGGCTCGCCTGCTGAAATGAGGTGATGGGCATGCGTGAAATGAAGGACAGCGGGGTTGAGTGGATTGGGGAGATTCCGCTGGAGTGGGAAATCAACAAAATTAAATATATGTTTTCTAATGGCAAAGGTTTGCCAATAACTAAAGAAAACTTAATTGATGAAGGTTTACCTGTAATTAGCTATGGACAAATACATTCAAAAGATAATAACGGAACAGATATAGGAAAAAACTTACTGAGATTTGTAAGCGAAAATTATTCTATAAAATATCCTCAGTGTAGCATTTCTGAAAATGACTTTGTGTTTGTTGATACATCAGAGGATTATGATGGATGTGGTAATTGCGTATTAAAAAGAGATAATAGTAAGGTATTTGCTGGATATCATACAATCATATTACATTCATTACTGAAACGAGATAATAGATTTTTAGCTTATTTATTTAAAACTGATATTTGGAGGAAACAAATTAGAGAAAAAGTATCAGGAGTAAAGGTTTTTTCTATTACACAAAAAACGTTGATGAATTGTGAAGTTATATTACCTGAATATGGCGAAGAAAAAATAATCGCCGACTACCTCGACACCCAATGCTCCGAGATCGACGCGACCGCTGAAGATATTCAAAAGGAAATATCTCTTTTGGAGGAGTATAAGAAGTCTGTGATCACCGAAGCGGTGACGAAAGGTCTGAATCCTGATGCGGAGATGAAGGACAGCGGGATAGAGTGGATTGGAGAGGTTCCAAAGCATTGGGGGACTATTAGAATAGGGAACGCTTTTTCAATAAGAAATGAAAGAAATTATTTACCGATGGAGCAAGTACAGTTGTTATCCTTGTATTCTGGTAAAGGTGTTTTCCCTACAGGAGAGGAAGGAACTACTAATAGAGGCAATCATGCACAAACTGTTGCAGATTATAAAATAGTCAGGAAAAATGATATTGTTGTTAATATTATTTTAGCGTGGATGGGTTCTTTAGGAATATCTAACTATAATGGAGTGGTTAGTCCTGCTTATGACGTTTATATTCCTAACGAAGAGAAGGTTGTTCCGCATTATTATCATTATGTTTTTAGAACTTCTGGTATAGCTAATGAATGTTATAGATATGGCAGAGGTATCATGATGATGCGGTGGAGAACTTATTCTTCTGAATTTAAAAGAATACATGTACCGTTTCCGCCTTTAGAAGAGCAGCAGCAAATCGCTGATTTCCTCGACTCCAAATGCTCCGAAATCGACGCCATCATTGCTGATAAAAAGCGCCAGCGGGGCATCCTTGCGGAGTACAAAAAGTCCCTCATCTATGAGTACGTCACCGGCAAGAAGGAGGTTCCTGTACATGAATAACATCCTTTCGGAAAAAGAATATCAGCGTTATATCATTGACCAGCTTGTAAAGCCGGAATGTGGCTACGTGGAAGCTCCGGCGGCGGAGTTTGACCGCCTTTTTGCCATGAACCGCAAGGCGCTGTTCGATTTCCTTGAGGCTACGCAGCCGGAGAAGATGGAGGCGCTTCGCAAAATCTATAAAGGGACAATGGAAGATACCCTTGTGGCTTTCATCAATCAGCAGGAAACGAGGACGAATGGCAGCCGTCTTGATGTGCTGAAGCATGGCGTGGAGCTGGCGAATATTCATCTGGATCTGATGTATACGAAGCCTGCAACGACTTTCAACAAGGAGCTCAACGCTTTGTACCATAAGAACATCTTCACCGTTTCCGAAGAGGTCTGGGCAAGTGACAGCGAACGCGTGGATCTTGTCATATTCCTGAATGGACTGGCTATCATCACCTTGGAGCTGAAGTGCAATGCGGCGGGACAGTCTTATCAGGATGCCATCTATCAGTATCGCATGGAGCGCAGTCCGAAGGATCGACTTTTCTTGTGGAAGGCCGGCGCTTTGGTCAATTTTGCCATGGATCTGGAGCAGGTCTATATGTGTACCAGGCTCAGCGGCAGCAGTACCTTCTTCTTGCCTTTCAACATGGGCTGCGGGGAAGGGATACAGGTCGGTGCTGGGAATCCGATACTGAAGGACAATTACAGCGTGCATTATATGTGGGACGATATCCTGCAAAAGGACAGCCTGCTGGAGATCCTTGGCAAGTTTATGTTTATCGAGGTCAGTGAAAAAGAAGATGCGAGCGGCAAGGCAAAGAAGAATGAGACGGTGATCTTCCCGCGCTATCATCAGCTGGATGTCGTGCGGAAATTGCTCGCTGATGTAGAGGAGCATGGCAGCAGTCTGAATTATCTTCTGCAGCACAGTGCAGGCTCGGGCAAGACGAATGAGATCGCATGGCTTGCACATCGGCTGGCGTCTTTGCACAATGCGGATAACAAAATCATTTTCGATCATATCATCATCTGCACGGACCGCGTGGTGGTAGACAGGCAGCTGCAGCAGGCGGTGCTTGGCATTGAGCATAAAGAAGGGCTCATCCGTGTGATGGATGACCAGTGTAATTCACAGGATCTGGCGCATGCACTCAGCGGGAATACCAAGATCATCGCGACAACCATCCAAAAGTTTCCCTACATTGTAGACAGTGTCAAGGATTTAAAGAGCAAGCACTTTGCTGTCATCATCGATGAAGCGCATTCCTCTACGGCAGGGAAAAATATGGCAGCCATCACAAAGTCTCTGGGCTCGTGCGAGGTGGATGCGAATGCGGAAGATATGATCGCTCACGAGATCAGCTGCCATGGGAAACAGCCCAATGTTTCCATCTTTGCTTTCACGGCTACGCCAAAGCCAACGACGCTGCAGCTTTTCGGTAGAGTGAATGCCAAAGGCCAGTACGAAGCCTTCCATATGTACTCGATGAAGCAGGCGATCGAGGAAGGATTCATTCTTGATGTGCTGCAGAATTACATCACCTATGATACCTTCTATCGGCTCAACAAAGAGATCAAAGATGATCCGGAAATGAAGACCAATGAGGCCAAGCGTCAGATCGCTCGCTTCGTGCAGCTGCATGAGACGAACATTTCGCAGCGCATCGAGGTGATCATCGAGCATTTCCGGCAGAATGTCATGCAGGAGCTGAATGGGCAGGCGAAAGCTATGGTGATCACAGAGTCTCGCGCAGGGGCTGTCAAATACAGGCAGGCCTTTGAAGATTATATCAAGCGCAAGGGCTATACGGGGCTGAAAGCATTGGTCGCGTTTTCCGGGAAGGTCACCATAGATGGCAAGGAATATACAGAAGTAGGTATGAATGGGTTTCCGGAGAAAAAACTGCCAAAGGAATTCGATAAGGACGAATATCAGGTGCTCTTGGTCGCAGACAAGTATCAGACGGGCTTCGACCAGAAGAAGCTGTGCGCGATGTATGTACTGAAAAAACTCCACGGTGTCAATGCGGTGCAGACGTTATCCCGATTGAACCGCATCTGCCCGCCGTTTGATAAGAAAACCTTTGTTTTGGATTTTGCGAACGATTATGCAGATATTGAAAAAGCCTTCAGTAAATACTATACGGTGACTTTGCTGTCAAGCAGTATCAACCCGCGCTCGATTTACGATATCAGTGCGAAGATCGATGGATACTTTTTCTTGGATCCCGGGGATGTGGAAGATTTTAATACGCTTCTGTATAAGGAAAAAGTCACAGCGGCAGATAAAAAGAGAATGACCTTTTTCCTGCAGAAGGCGAAGAATCTCATCGAAAAAAATCATGACGAACCCATGCAAAGAGAGATCCAAATGGTCATCCGTCATTTCATTCGCTGCTATGAGTTTTTGGTACAGGCCACCTGTTTCGAAGATGGTGAGATCCACAAGAAATACAAATTTTTGTCGTATCTTTCGACGTATCTGAAGGTGCGGCATTTCGGCGGCGGTTTTGATCTGACAGGGAAAATAAAGGCTGATAGCTTCGTGCAGAAAAAGAGTGGTGAGTTTGCGAATGTGAAGCATAAGGCTGATCCTATGGTGCATCTGCCGACTGCTGAATCTTTGAGCCTTACTCCTGCCAAGATGGAACGTCTGTCGCAAATCATTGCGGAGATCAATAGCAAAACGGGGAAAAACTATGATAATGACGTGGCGGTCAAGGCTATGCTGCAGATCAAGGATATCATGCTGAAATCCGAAAAGCTGCGTGCCAGCGCGCAGAACAATACGGAAAGAGACTTTGAATTTGCTTATTTTGATCACATCGATGATGCTCTGATAGCAGGTCTGGAACAGAATGAAGATTTCTTCAGCCTGCTTCTGGATAATGATGAGATCAAGCGCCAAGTGTTGGGGATCTTTGCCAATGAAGTGTATACGGAGCTAAAAAGGGGAAAGAAACAAATCAATGCCTAAAGATGTAAGAAAATAGACAAGATTCCCCGATCCCGCTTTCCTAAAGGAAGGCGGGATTTTTTGTCGCAATCACAGTGACTCAATCATTCACGGACATGTGGCTCACTTTTTTACGGTCATCAGAGGCCTAATTGGCTCAGTATTATGTGAGCATTTATTATAATTATAATCACAATTGAATTAATGGTATAATCATGATAAAATAAATAGAACTTATTACAAGCGTACTTGGCATAAATTAAGGCAAGAAGGATTGGGTGTTTCCTTAAAGCAGTTTTCTTGGTTTCTGTTTTATGCATTGTACGCTTTATTGCTGAGAGGAGTAAATGATATGTCAGGGAAAAAGTTAAGCATTGCCATTCTTGATGCCCTTTTAATGAGTGGGGCCGTATGTTCTGGGGGGGTAAGTGCGGCTGAAATCTACGAGCTGGATCCCGTGGTGGTAACCGCGCAGCGTGTAGAAAACCGTGATCTACAGACACCGGCATCTGTGGAAGTCATAGACCGAGAAGAAATCGAAAAGAGTGGTGCAGGCAGTGCATTTGAAGCCTTACGCAATACATTGGGCGTGTTTGCCAGCACGCAGATGCCAAATGGTGTCAGCATGGGATCGATGACGAGCAAGATCGACATTCGTGGTGTGGATAAAGGAACGCTGGTTTTGGTAGATGGAGTGCCAATGAACCAGGATGGGAAGTACAATCTGGAGGATATTGGTGCTGATGCCATCGATCATATTGAAGTAGTTCGTGGTGGCGGTTCTGTTCTGTATGGCTCGGAGGCAACCGGCGGCGTAATTAACATTATTACACGCTCCCATACGCAGAACAGTGTGAAAGTGTCTGCGGGCAATTATGACAAGCAGAGATATAGTCTGAATGTCGGAGCAGATAAGTTCAATGCGTCTGCTTACTACGAGCACAGGGGCGAAATCAGTCACATGACGACGACCACCAAATCGAAGACGATGTCGGATCGCTGGTATGACTATAACAAAGGCGAAGATAAAGGAATCTTTTGGAACTATGCGATCAATGACCATTGGAAGTTTAGCCATAATTATGTCAACACAAAAAATACTGCGTCCCAGATGGATTCTGCCTATACGAAGAGCCCGTATCAGGAGAAAAAGTATGAAGACGATAACAATACATTCCTGCTGAACTTTGATGATCAGAATGGGTTCACTGCCTTTGCTTCCTATGGGACACAGGAAAGAAACTATGATCAGCTGACCTACAATAAGAAAACTGGAAACGTGAAGGAAAATATTCAGTATAGCTGGCGCAAGGGTCATAATACCAATCTGAACCTGCAGCAGGTATTCAAAACAGGCGGGGATGATACATTCCTGATCGGGGCTTCTTATAAGCGGGAAGACATGGATGTGAAAAGCGCCGGGACGAAGAAAATGGGAGATAATCCGGCACAGCCCGCGAAATTTGGGACATACAACAGGGATGTGTATTCCATTTATGCTTCCTATGACTGGCATATGACACCGAAAGACCAGATGATTTTTAACGCCAGAGAAACCTTCGTGCGTCGTGCCAATGGTAGCAGCACAGAAGTAATCAGTGGTAAAACAACAGATACTGTCCAGACTAATCAGAATAAATTTACGCCTGAAATTCAATACCTGCATACGATCAATGACAAGAGCAGCTTCTATGCTAAGGCGGGAAAATCCTTCCGCTTACCCGAGCTCTCTAAGATTTTTGGCGGTGCTGCCATGTTACCGAACGTGGATCTGAAAGCAGAACATGGCACTCATTATGAAATGGGCTACAAGCTGAACCAGGGAAAAACCTCCTGGCGAGTAGCGCTCTATCACTACAATATCAAGGATGCAATCCAGAGTATCAAAGGCGTTTCCCCTATTACCGGAGATATGCAGTACACCAATTCGGATAGCAAAAATACCGGGATTGAAATTTCTGCTGATATTCATCACAATGATGCTTGGGATACATCTTGGGGGATCTCGTACAGCAATCCCACCGAAAGAAGTGTGGATGAAAACTTTAATGTAGGGGATTGGATTCATACCAATAACCGCCTGCAATTCACCTCTGCCATTCGCTATCATAAGGACAAGTGGAATGGTGCTTTAACGGCGAACTATCTGGGATATCGATACAATTCCAAGGATGATGGCAAGACCAGAGTAAAACCGGCACTTTACACAGATCTGGATATTTCCTATGCTCCAGGCGCACAGCACAAGGTTTTCCTGCATGTCAATAATCTCTTTGGTCGAGAAGATTACACTACGGTGACAGCGCCAAGTGATGATACGTTTGCTTATATTTCGCAGGGCAGAAACTACATGCTCGGGTATGAATATAAATTCTAAAGTTTGGTAAAAAAGACTGCTATGTAATACATCGCATAGCAGTCTTTTTCATTTTGGAGGCAGTTTTAGTGGGGATGCATAAAGTGCTGTGAACTATTAATGCAAAACAAAAACTAATTGAGGAAACCGTGTATAACCTTTCTGATATGACTTTCTATGCGACAGAAGCTGTCAATGAAAGAACGTAACCGTCTCTCTGCAGTATTCCGTCTAAGATAGGTAGATCACCGAGCCGTTATGCCGCACAAGCGGGAAATTAGAGGAAATCCTTTGATAGAGTATGCAAACTATTGTGGGCTAACTCTTGAGCGTGCCAAGGAATTGATGAATTTAATGCATGGATCGAATAAGGGTACTAAGTACTATCAGAAGCTATAACAAAAGAAGTAGAACGCCTGACGCCCCAATCCCGCTTTCCTTATAGGAAGGCGGGATTTTTTGCGCATGGGCGCTTTCCACGTTTTTTCTTTGTTCGGAACATGCTACAATAGGTAAAATAGAAAGGGGGCGGCATGATGAAGAAGGCACTCAAAGAGCTTCGGAAGGAAAAGCGTTGGTCACGGTATTTTCTCAGGATCTTTGGTCTGCTGCTCGCTCTTTTCTGTCTGCTGCTTCTGGTAGCGAAAATCATGAGCTATGGAGCGGCAGAGCTTTTCAACTATGCGGCTTCTCGGCAGGAGATGCTTCGGGGGACGATCACGGTGGAGTCGATCACCGCGAATATCCATGGCGGTGTCACTTTCGAGAAGCTGGCGTGGGATGATCCGGCGGGGAATCCGATCCTGCGTGTGCCTTCTGGGTCTTTCAAGGTGGATCCTTGGGATGTGCTCAGGATGCGCTTCGTCTCTACGACCATCCGGGAGATCACGCTGGAGAGCCCGGCCTTTGCGGTGTATTTCGATGAGGAGATGCATGTGGACTTCATCAATCGCCGGCAGGGGGAGATCGAGCAGGAAAAGGCGCGGGATGCGAAGGAAAAGCTGGAGGATCGGATCTCGAATTTCAATCGTGAGGGAAAGCCGCTGGATGTCACGATCACGGTGCATAATGGCCGAATGGCGGCTTTCTATCGGCAGCGTCGCTATCTTGTCTCGCGCGTATCGCTGAATGGGCATATCGACACGCGCGGCGTGAGTGATCTCCACATCAAGACGGGGGAATTCGGCGGGACGATGGTGGGGAATGGCATCGAGGCGGACTGCGAGATTGATTTCAAAGAAAAGAATCTCCCCTCGATCGTCTCTGTCACGGCGAAGGGGGTGATCCCTTCTTCCATGGGGCTGGGGGATGATATCCATGACAAGATGACTTTGACTGCTTCCGGACGCGGGCCTCTGTCTCATCTCATCTGTGAGGGGACGGTCACCATGCCGGAGCTTCATGTGCCGGCGCTGGATTTCTATGATGTGAAAGGGGATATCCACTACGATGACGGGGCGATGACGTTCTCGGACGTGAAGGCGCGAGTCTACGGAGGCATCGTGACGGCGCGCGGGGACTATAATGTCGATAGCCGCGTGTATAATATCTATCTCCACGGGGAGGGACTGGATAGTCGTATCCCGACCAAGGAGCCGAGGTTCTACTGTCTGGTCACGCTGGATGGGGAGATCCACTGTGATGGGAATGTGAAGGATCTCGTAGCTTTCGGCAGTTTCTCTTCCGGTGGCGGTTTCTACAGTCTTATCCCATTCCGTGGCATCACTGGTACGTTTCATAACCGCTATCGAGCGCTGGATTTCTATGATGTCACGATCGATACGGATTTCGGCCTCATTCATACGGATGCCTTCCATATCATCGATGGGAAGCTCCACTTAGGGAAGATAGAGCTGGTGGATAAGGAGAGCGGGGAGTCGATGAGTATCACGGATGCGCGCAATCGGAAAGGCCCAGGAAGGGTCATCAGCCCAATCCGGGAGGATATCAAGGAAATCAAAGAACGAGTGAGTGGGCTCACGCCATAGAGATATTTCCCGAACAGTAGTTCTTTTGGCCTCACTGTTTGCCCAAAAGAAAACATGTTTGCTGCTTTCGCTTTTTGCCCTATTGGTACGGCCGCTCGCGAAAAGAATATCGAGTGAAGGAAATCTATCTCTTCGGCTCCTTATGCAAGGGGCGAGGCAGATGCCCAAAGCGATCTGGATTTTCTCATTTTTGGTGGAGATGGATTTCGTCTCACTGAGATCCTTCTTCAGTCTTATGCGGCATCGCATCATCTGATCGTTTTCTTCCTTCATCAGGGATCTCGTCTTTGACCAGCTTGAAGAGGACGGAGATCTGGAGGAAGCGCGTATTTTGAAAGCACTGGAACTTTCGTATAAGTCTACGATCTGGAGGAAATGCTATAAAAACGGATAAGCGGGGCAATTTGCCTATGTTTTCCAGAAAATAATTACTTTCGATAATTCAATGTTATCTACTCTAAAAATAAATATTCCCCTGCTTCCAAGGCGCGCGTAGCGCCTTATAAAGATTTCTCGCTTCGCTCGAAATGACGATATGAGAGAATCGTCCAGTCACTAGTCACTAGCATCCATTTCTCCGTCAAAAAACGCTTCGTGGCACGTGCCACGAAGCGTTTTTTTGAGTTATAAGGAAATCAGATCTTTCATTCCTTCTATTTATTTCATCAGCTCTGCCATTTTTTCGATGATGATATGGCCCAGCTCATCCTTGCTCATCTTCGGATACTGTTCCATATGTCCGTCCTTGTACAGGAGCGATGCGATGTTTGTCGTGCCGTTGAAGCCGGCGCCCGGCATAGCGACGTCGTTCGCGACGAGCATGTCGAGGTTCTTTCTTTTGAGCTTCGATTTCCCATGCTCGATGACGTCCTGCGTCTCTGCGGCGAAGCCTACGAGGAACTGGCCCTTCTTCTTCTGCCCGAGTCCATAGAGGATGTCCGGGTTCTGCGTCAGGTCGATGTGGAGGCAGTCGAAGTCTTCTTTCTTGATCTTCTGATCGGCCTGCACGGTCGGACGGTAGTCGGAGACGGCGGCGGCCATGATCGCAGCATCGCAGGTGTCGTATTCCGCATTCATGGCTTTTTCAAGCTCGCGGGCATCCTCTGCGTAGACCATCTTGACGCCATAGGGCTTGGGAAGTGCCGTGGTACAGGAAACGAGTGTCACGTCTGCGCCTTCCATCCATGCGGCTTTGGCGATGGCATAGCCCTGCCGGCCGCTGGAGCGGTTGCTGATATAGCGGACAGGGTCGATCTTTTCCTGGGTGCCGCCGGCGGAGACGATGACTTTCTTCCCTTTCAGGAGTTCGCGGCCATAGATGCATTTTTCCGCGCAGTCCATGATGGTCTCAAGCGCAGGGAATCGGCCTTTGCCGGAGGTATTGCAGGCGAGATGACCGCTTTCTGGTTCGACAAATTCATAGCCGAAGGATTTCAGCTTTTCCATATTCGCCTGCACGATGGGATTTTCGTACATGTTTGTATTCATGGACGGTACGAAGAGGACTTTCGCTTTTGTCGCCATGATGGTGGTCGAGAGCATATCGTCAGCGATGCCGTTTGCGACTTTGCCGATGATGTCAGCGGTCGCTGGTGCTACGATGAAAAGATCGGCAAGTTTCGCAAGGGCGATGTGTGTGACATCCCATTTGCTGATATTGGCGAACATGTCGACGGTGACATCATTGCCGGACAGTTCACCGAAGGTGATCGGTGTCACGAGCTTGGCGGCATTTGCCGTCATGATGCAGTGGACGTCGGCTCCTTTCTGCCGGAGCTGGCTCACGAGACCGGCTGCTTTGAAAGCGGCGATCCCGCCGCTGATTCCTACGACAATGTGCTTGTTTTCAAACATCATGCATGAGTTCCTTTACTAAAAAATGGGTTGAAGGTTCAGGGTTCAAGGGGTTCAGGTGGCGGCTTCGCCGCAAATACATAGGGGGCGATGCCTGAAAATCGTTTGTAACTCACCCGTCACTAGCCACCCTGAACGTACAAAAAGTCAGGCAGCCTTTCTTGGACTGTCTGACCTTATTTTTATTTGCTGAAGGAGTAGGTGATCTTTCCTTCATAGATTTCTTCGAGAGCGATGGTGGCTGGTTTCTTGCCTTCTGCATGAGCGATGAGCGGGGTCTGTCCGTCGGTCAGTTCACGGGCGCGCAGAGCGGCGAGGGTCACGAGGGTGTACTTGGAGTCCACCTTTTTGACAAGGCTGTCGATAGAAGGATAACACATCATTTTAAGGGTACCTCCTTATTGATATACTGTTTGAAAATGGTCTCGATCTGTCCTTCGTTGCGGGAGAGCTTGCAGCGCTCCGCTTCCAGGATAGAGCTGGTCTTTCTTACGGCATCTTCAAGTTTGTCATTGACGATGATATAGTCATACTGATGCGCCATGGCGAGTTCACTGGTGATCTGGGCAAGGCGCTTCTGGATGGTTTCTTCCGAGTCTGTACCGCGTCCGTAGAGACGATCGGACAGGATCTCCAAAGACGGTGGGACGATGTAGATGAAGACGCCTTTCGGATAGCGTTTCTTGACCTGCATGGCGCCCTGGATGTCGATCTCAAGCAGTACGGATTTCCCGTCACTGATCATGTCGAGCGCGCGCTTTTTCGGCGTGCCATAGTAGTGGTCATAGACCTTGGCATATTCGAGAAAGGCATCTTCTTCGATGAGCTTCTCGAACTGTTCATTGGTGCGGAAGAAATAGCTCTCCCCCTCCACTTCTCCTTTTCGGGGGTCTCTTGTCGTCATCGAGACGGAATACTGGAGATCCGGAAATTTCTCGCGGATGGCATTGCAGATGGTCCCCTTCCCCGCACCGCTCGGGCCGGAGACGACCAGAAGAATGCCTTCATCTTTTTTCGCTGTCTGTGCCATCAGTTTTCATCCATTCCTTCAGAAGTGATCACATCTTTATTCATCAGTCGGTGCGAAATCGTCTCCGGCTGTACGGCAGAAAGAATGATCTGCCCGCTGTCCATGATGAGGACGGCTCTCGTTTTTCTGCCGTAGGTGGCATCGATGAGATCCCCTTTGTCACGGGAGTCCTGGATCATACGTTTCACCGGTGCAGACTCCGGGCTGATGATCGCTATCACGCGCGCTGCAGCTGCCATATTACCAAAACCGATATTAATCAAAGAAAAACCCACTTTTATGTCTCTCCTTACTCTATTATTGACCAGACTTGCGTCTTTTCATCTGTAACGGTAATTATACCATAAAATGACGGCCGCTTCACGGATTTCTTCAGAAATCGCAAATTTAGGCTGTGTGGGAATGGCGGGAAGGTGCGATGGGGAAGGCAGTTTCATTTGAAAGCAGGGATGAGTGACCGCGCACCTTTCCGCTTTCCTCGTTTGTCTTTCATACGGTTAGAACCCTCTCCCCCCTTCGGGGAAGCTTCCCCATTGGGGAAGAAAGGCGAACAGTCGTTCGTTTGAGCCGACATGCGCTTCAAACGAATGCGCGTTCGCAGGATCATGGAGAGATGTTCCGTATAAATACGCGGCGCTTCGGGTTTTGACGCAGTTCACCACAAGTTTGAAAGCAGGGATGAGTGACCGTGCGCCTCTCCGCTTTCCTCATCTGTCTTTCATACGGCTAGAACCCTATCCGGCTCGCTATGCTCGCCACCTTCCCCATGCG
>OLQW01000954.1_pt1 | contig 14854 bp, 11 predicted proteins | sample 1672901 | NCBI WGS metagenome assembly OLQW01 (sample SAMEA3136735, study PRJEB25190) | human gut metagenome | reverse complement strand
GGAGCGGTGAGGTTGCCGACCGTGCCGATGATGTATTCAAGAATGACAAGAAAGACGGTCCTATTAAAGACCGCGAGAAACGTATAAAAGAAATGGACGAAGTGATAAAAAAGGACCTTGAGTAAAGGTCCTTTTCTTTTTTTCTTTAGTTTGCCGGAGTAACGATAGGTTCTTTGATAAAAATACTCCCTATCTCAATTGTTTTGTCATCAAATACATCTAGTCTAATATTTATCGATTCCTTTTCGGAAAGACTTATGAATTTTCCTTGAATATAATACTTCTGATTATCAATAAGATTGGAGGCTTCTTCCTCATCTAAAGCCGTTATAATTCTGAAAGAAATATTATACTTTCCGGTTTTTTGAAGGCTGCTACAGGTAAAGGATATAAGATATTTATATCCTTTATTATCGGTACTTTTAACTTTATCCATAGAAGCGAATTTGACTGCTATATCAGAAAGGAAATCAGGGTTATTCTCAAGTTCCTTTTCTAACAAAGAACGCAATTCTTTTCCTGCTTTTTTTCTTTGGATGTCATTGTTGAAACAATTAGGATGTCTAGATATATATGCGTCTAAAAAAGCATTTATTTTTTCTCCATCAGCGTTCCCTTCTTCTAGCATTGCGTTTACTGCTGCTATGCTATCATTGAGGCGTATATCATAGTCTGCATTGTTTGATTGTGTTGTTTTTGAAGACTTGTTTCCGTAGCAGGAAATTAAGCATGGGATGATTAGAAGAATAGTGGCAAATTTTGTGATGTTCATGTCCAGTACACTATTAAAGTTCAAAGTTGGGAGAGAAAAAAGTGGAGCGTATCGGACTCGAACCGATCACCTTAACACTGCCAGTGTTACGCTCTAGCCAGATGAGCTAACGCCCCTTTCTTGTCTTATATGATAACGTTTGTAAACGAATCTTTTTTTTGTTGCCGCAAATATAATGCATTATTCTGAAATAATTGCTATGTTTGCGGTAAATAATAGTATGAAATTAAGATATGCTGATTTATAATACAACTTTTCAAGTGGACGATGACGTTCACGACAATTTCATGATTTGGATAAAAGAGAGTTATATCCCTGAAGTACAGAAACACGGTGCGTTGAAGGCACCGCGTATTTGCCGGATATTGAGTCATCGGGAAGAAGGAAGTGCGTATTCTTTGCAATGGGAGGTAGAAAGCAGTGGGTTATTACATCGCTGGCATTTGGAACAGGGGGTGCGACTGAATGACGAACTGGTAAAAATATTTAAAGATAAAGTGATCGGATTTCCGACCTTGATGGAGGTGATAGAGTGATTCAACCGGTAAAAGAAAAGATAATCCTGGGGATTGACCCCGGTACGACAATCATGGGATACGGGGTTCTAAGGGTGAGGGGAACCAAGCCCGAAATGATTGCGATGGGGATTATCGACTTACGTAAATTTGCCAATCACTATCTGAAACTTCGTCATATCCATGAACGGGTATTGAGCATTATTGAAAGTTATCTACCGGATGAGTTGGCTATTGAAGCACCTTTCTTCGGAAAAAATGTGCAATCGATGTTGAAGTTAGGTCGTGCACAAGGGGTAGCAATGGCAGTAGCGTTGAGCCGGGATATTCCAATCACCGAATATGCCCCTTTGAAGATAAAAATGGCTATCACCGGAAACGGGCAGGCATCAAAAGAACAAGTGGCGGATATGCTGCAAAGGATGCTACGGTTTTCAAAAGATGATATGCCTACTTTTATGGATGCAACGGACGGGCTTGCTGCTGCCTATTGTCACTTTCTGCAGATGGGGCGTCCCACGGTGGAGAAAGGCTATCATGGCTGGAAAGACTTTATTGCCAAAAATCCGGATAAGGTGAAGAAGTGATAAGAATTGAAATGTAGAATCTAAAAATAATATCATGAAATTGAATGAACTTGCTATCATTGGAGTGGCTGCAACGACGGTTGTAAGCTGCACTCCCGCGAAGACGGAGTATGCTTCGTACGAACTTTACCCTGTCCGTTCGGGTAGTCTGACAGAGATGGAATATACACCTGCTGCCACGCAATTCACATTGTGGGCACCTACGGCAGATGAAGTTCGCCTGATGTTGTTCGAAGCAGGAGACGGAGGGCATGCCTATGAAACTATTTCAATGGAATCCTCTGAAGAAGGAACTTGGAAAACTAAAGTTGAAAAGGACTTGATGGGTAAATTCTACACATTCAATGTGAAAATCAATGATAAGTGGCTGGGGGACACTCCGGGTATCAATGCCAAAGCTGTAGGGGTGAATGGAAAACGTGCCGCCATCATCGACATGAAATCCACGGACCCCGAAGGATGGGCAGATGATAAACGTCCGGCATTGGCCTCTCCTGCCGATGTGATTCTTTATGAAATGCACCATCGTGATATGTCCATCGATCCGTCGTCGGGCATTGAGCATAAAGGAAAGTTCCTGGCATTGACAGAACAAGGAACGGTAAGTCCCGACAAGCTGGCAACCGGCATTGACCATCTGAAAGAATTGGGGGTGACACATGTACATCTCCTTCCGTCTTATGACTATGCCTCCGTTGATGAGACAAGGCTGGACGAGAACAAGTATAATTGGGGATATGATCCGCAGAACTACAATGTGCCTGACGGCTCTTATTCTACCGACCCCTACAAACCGGATGTTCGTATCCGGGAATTCAAGCAGATGGTGCAGGCTTTGCACAAAGCAGGTATCCGTGTTGTTCTGGATGTGGTGTATAACCATACTTTCAATACATCCGACAGTAATTTTGAACGTACAGTGCCGGGATACTTTTACCGTCAGCGACCAGACGGAACGTATGCAGACGGTTCGGCTTGTGGCAATGAAACTGCCAGCAACCGTCCGATGATGCGTAAATACATGATAGAGTCTGTATTACATTGGATTAATGAATATCACATTGACGGATTCCGTTTTGACCTGATGGGTATTCATGACATCGAGACAATGAACGAAATCCGTAAGGCGGCAACGTCTGTAGATCCGACTATATTTATATATGGTGAAGGATGGGCGGCATCGGCTCCACAGATGGCGGAAGATTCTCTGGCAATGAAAGCCAATACTTATAAGATGCCGGGTGTTGCTGCTTTCTCTGACGAAATGCGTGATGCTTTGCGCGGTCCGTTCAATGATAATCATCAAGGTGCTTTCCTTGCCGGATTGCCGGGAGGAGAGGAGAGCATAAAGTTTGGTATTGTAGGAGCCATCAGGCATCCGCAAGTAAATAATGACTCTGTGAATTATAGTAAGGCTCCGTGGGCGGAACAACCTACACAGATGATCAGCTATGTTTCCTGCCATGATGATATGTGCTTGGTGGATAGGCTGAAAGCAAGTATCCCGGGTATTACTCCCGTAGAATTGGCAAAGCTTGACAAACTGGCGCAAACAGCCGTATTCACTTCCCAAGGTGTACCGTTTATTTATGCCGGTGAGGAAGTGATGCGTGACAAGAAGGGAGTACACAATAGTTTTGAGAGTCCCGATTCCATCAATGCGATTGATTGGAGACGAAAGGCGGAGCATGCAGATGTATTTGCTTATTATAAAGGGTTGATACAGCTTCGTAAGAAGCATCCGGCTTTCCGTATGGGTGATGCGGATTTGGTGCGTAAGCATTTGGAATTTCTACCGGTTGACGGCAGCAATGTGGTGGTTTACCGTCTGAAAGAAAATGCCAACGGTGATGCATGGGGAGATATTATAGTAGTCTTGAATGCCCGTAAGGAGCCTGCCAAACTTACCGTACCCGAAGGTAAATATACAGTGGTCTGCAAGGATGGCTTTATCAATGAACAAGGTTTGGGCACACTGTACGGCCCCGAAGTTGTTGTTCCGGCCCAATCGGCACTGATTATGTATAAATGATGATTGGATGATGCAACAACATACAATACACATAGCGGGGGGCGTAGTACGCAACCCGCTTGTTCGTTTGACAGAGCCTGTCACCCTTGATTTCCTGGCAGGAGAACACATTGCCATTGTAGGACCGAACGGAGCCGGAAAGAGCCTCCTGGTGGATATGCTGACGGAAAAGTATCCTTTGCGTGATGGTGAGCTTACCTATGATTTCTCTCCCTCCCTCACGAAAACTGCCTATGACAATATCAAATACATTGCCTTCCGTGATACTTACGGTTCTGCCGATGCCAATTATTACTATCAACAGCGTTGGAATGCCCACGACCAGGAGGATGCTCCGCTAGTACGCGAAGTGCTGGGAGAGGTAAAAGACGATGTCTTGAGGCGGCAGCTATTTGAACTTTTCAGCATAGAGCCGATGCTTGACAAGAAAATCATTCTTCTCAGCAGTGGGGAGCTGCGCAAGTTTCAGTTGACTAAAGCTTTACTGACTGTTCCCCGAATTCTTATCATGGACAATCCTTTCATAGGGCTGGATGCGCCTACCCGTGAACTGCTTTTTAATTTGCTGGAGCGGCTTACCCGGCTGGGCGAGTTGCAGATTGTCCTTGTGCTTTCCATGTTGGATGACATACCTTCATTTATTACACATGTTGTGCCGGTAGAGGACATGAAGGTGGGCGAAAAGATGGAACGTGAGGAGTATGTGCAGGCATTCTGTGCGGGCAATCAGATGCGTATTCAGGAAGAGGCCGGAGCGTTGGAGGAATTGCAGCGGCGTATTCTCGATTTGCCCTACGAACATGCGAATTTCACTTCGGACGAAGTGGTGAAATTGAACGGGGTTAGCATCCGTTACGATGACCGTACCATTCTGAAGGAGCTGGATTGGACAGTGATGCGTGGTGAGAAGTGGGCGCTGAGTGGCGAGAACGGTGCCGGCAAGTCTACCTTGCTTAGTTTGGTTTGTGCGGATAATCCGCAGTCATACGCCTGCGATATCAGTCTTTTCGGACGGAAGCGCGGAACGGGGGAGAGTATTTGGGAAATCAAGAAACACATCGGTTATGTCAGTCCGGAAATGCATCGTGCTTATCTGAAGAATCTGCCTGCCATAGAGATTGTCGCTTCCGGTCTGCACGACAGCATCGGATTGTATAAACGTCCTCATGCCGAACAGATGTCGGTATGCGAGTGGTGGATGGATATTTTCGGTATTGCAGCCTTGAAAGACAAGCCTTTTCTGCAACTCTCCAGTGGAGAACAGCGTCTGGCATTATTGGCTCGTGCTTTTGTCAAGGACCCGGAACTGCTGATATTGGATGAACCGCTTCATGGACTCGATACATACAACCGCCGTCGGGTCAAGAAGATAATAGAGGCATTCTGCCATCGTCGGGATAAAACGATGATTATGGTAACCCACTATGAGAATGAATTGCCGCAAACAATTACTAACCGTTTATTCTTGAAGCGAAACCGCTGACCGAATAATATTGCGTCAGGGAAAGATAATAAAGGACTAGCGGGAACCATTTATGATGTAAATCGTTATATTTGTAATATCAACCATCTAAACATTTATATCATGAAGTTTTTTATTGATACGGCAAATTTGGAACAGATTCGGGAGGCCTATGACTTGGGCGTACTCGACGGAGTTACCACTAATCCTTCGCTTATGGCAAAAGAAGGTATCAAAGGAGTGGAGAACCAGCGTAATATTGTGCAAGGCGATGTAAGTGCCGAGGTGATAGCCACCGACTATGAAGGCATGATTAAAGAGGGTGAAGAATTGGCAGCCTTGAATCCGCATATCGTAGTGAAGGTGCCTTGCATTGCAGAAGGTATCAAGGCCGTTAAATACTTCTCGGGCAAAGGTATCCGTACAAATTGTACTCTGGTATTTTCTGTCGGTCAGGCATTGCTTGCAGCCAAGGCAGGTGCAACGTATGTTTCTCCGTTTGTGGGGCGTCTCGATGATATCTGTGAGGATGGCATTGCATTGGTTGCGAAGATTGTAGAGATGTACCGTTATTATGGATATACCACCCAGGTACTTGCCGCCTCTATCCGTCATACGGCACATATCATGCAGTGTATAGAGGTGGGTGCTGATGTGGCTACTTGTCCGCTTTCGGCCATTAAGGGTTTACTTAATCATCCGCTGACCGATTCCGGTCTGAGGAAGTTCCTTGAAGATTACAAACGCGTGAACGGATAAACTTAAAATATCCTATAAGCCTATCTTTCAATGTAATTATTGACTAATATTGGTGAGAAATAGAATAAAAAGATTTATTTTTGCGCCTTATATTTAGATATACAATAAGGCACCGATGAAAGATAGGCTCATAGGATTTATTAAGACATACTGCTTGTTTGTCTGCATTTTTGTGTTGCAAAAACCACTGTTTATGCTGTTTTACAAATCGCTGTACCCGGATGCCTCGTGTGCGGACTGGTTCAGTGTCATTTGGCATGGGTTACCTTTAGACCTATCTCTGGCTGGTTATCTGACAGCTATTCCCGGTTTTCTTTTCATAACCTCTGTATGGACACTTTCTAAATCCCTTTATCGCATCTGGTGCAGCTATTTCCTCTTCATTTCAGTACTTATCTCCATAATTTTTACTGTCGATTTAGGATTATACGAGTATTGGGGGTTCCGTTTGGATGCTACTCCGTTATTCTATTTCTTTTCCTCCCCTAAAGACGCAGTGGCCAGTGTCAGCATTTGGATGGTGCTGGGGGGAATTGTGGCAATGGCTGTTTATGCTGTCGTGCTGTATGCTGTTTTCTACGGCATCTTGCTGCAGAAGAACCTGTTGCTGCGGATGAAACTGCCTTATCGTCGCCTGAAGGTGTCAGGTATATTGTTGCTGATGACGGGGCTGCTGTTTATTCCTATCCGTGGAGGCTTTACAGTATCTACCATGAATGTGGGGAAAGTCTATTTCAGTGCCGAGCAGCGTCTGAACCATGCAGCTATCAACCCTGCATTCAGTCTGATGGAATCTCTTGCCAAGCAGAAGGACTTTAGCAAGCAATACCGTTTTATGGAAGCTGCGGAGGCCGACCGGCTTTTTAAAGACATGCTTGAACCCGCAGTTGCCGGTGGTCAAACGGAAGAGACGGATTCTGTGCGGCAATCTGCCGATTCGCTGCATACTTTATTCAATACTCAGCGTCCCGATGTACTCTTTGTGATTCTTGAGAGTTTTTCCTCTAGGTTGATGACAGCTTTGGGAGGTGAGCCGAATATTGCCATCCATCTGGATAGCTTGAGTAAGGAAGGGGTGCTCTTTACGAACTTCTACGCCAACAGTTTTCGTACGGACCGTGGACTGGTGGCTATCTTGAGTGGCTATCCTGCCCAGCCCACTACGAGTATTATGAAGTATCCCCGTAAAACGCAGTCCATTCCTGCCATTGCAGGCAGCTTGCGGAAGGCGGGTTATGGTACCAAGTATTATTATGGCGGTGATGCCGACTTTACCAATATGCGTTCCTACCTGATGTCATCGGGCTTTGAAGATATTGTTTCCGACCAGGACTTTCCCGTAACGGAACGTTTAAGTAAGTGGGGGGCGCACGACCATCTCGTATTCAACCGTCTGCTGGAAGACTTGAAAACCGAAGCTGCCGAAGGAACTGCAGAAGAGAAAACTCCTCATTTCCGTGTCTTGCAGACCTCCAGCAGCCACGAGCCTTTTGAAGTACCTTTCCGTCGTCTGGAGAATGACCGGCTGAACGCCTTTGCCTATACGGATAGTTGTGCAGGCGATTTTGTAAGACAGTTCCGTGAGCTCCCCCAGTGGAAGAATACGGTGATTGTGTTTGTTCCAGACCACTTGGGAGCTTATCCCGAACATATCGACAATTTGTCGGTAGAACGCTACCGGATACCTCTGTTGATGGTGGGCGGTGCCATCCGAGAGCCGAGGCGCATTGACGTCTATGGCTCGCAACATGACATTGCAGCCACGTTGCTGGCCCAATTGGCGCTGCCCCATGAAGAGTTTGTTTTCAGTAAAGATATGCTTAATCCCGCTTCCCCTCATTTCGCGTTCTTTACCGTACCCGATGCTTTCGGTATGGTGACAGCGGACAACCAGGTGATATTCAATTGCCAGGCAGGTGCTGTGGTAGTGGATGAGGGCACGGCAAAGGGAAAGAACTTGCCGTTGGGCAAAGCCTATCTGCAGAAATTGTATGACGATATAGCAAAAAGATAAAGGAAGATAATTAAAGTATAAGAGTATAAAGTATGACAGCACTTATGGATGTCTTGCAAGGGGCGATAGATATAGACACAAACATATTCCTTTTCATCAATGGGATGCACAACACCTTTTTCGATTACTTTATGAGTGCCTACAGCGGTAAGTGGGTCTGGGTGCCGATGTATGCTGCCATTTGGTATGTGATGCTGCGCAACTTCCATTGGAAAGTGACTTTGTTCTGCATGGTCGGTCTGGCACTCGTAATTACCATTGCCGACCAGACGGGGGCAACATTGATACGCCCGTATGTGGAACGCCTTCGTCCCGCCAATCTGGAAAATCCCATATCCGACATGGTGCATATCGTAAACGGACATCGAGGAGGGCGTTATGGATTCCCCTCCTGTCATGCTGCCAATACTTTTGGCCTGGCATTCTTTGTCTGGTTTCTTTTCCGTAAACGATGGCTCACTGTGTTTATGATGGGATGGGCGTTGCTGACCTGCTATTCACGTGTCTACTTGGGAGTGCATTATCCGGGCGATCTCATCGCGGGAACATTGGTTGGATTGATTGCCGCATACATTGTATATCGCCTTTTCCTGAAAGTCAGCGGGTATAAGACCATGAAGAAAGTCCCCCATATTTATGCTCCCATATTGGTGGGCGGATTGACGATAGTTGGGATATTGATATATTCCACGGTGATGATATTGCAGGCTCAGAACTGATGATTTATCGTCACCATTGCTTCCCTCGGACGTATATTTAGTCGTGAAGTGTAGCTTTGCGTGGTGGAATACGTTGTGTAAGCATACTCTTTTTTGTTGAACAGGTTGTTGAGGCTTGCTTCCAATCTCCATTTTTTTCTTTTATAGATAAGGGATGCATCTGCGAACACGGTGTTGAGATGTGCGTCCCCTCCTAAGTCATTCCGGTAATGCTCGCCGGATAGCCGTAGGTCTACCTGCCCGATACTGAATGTGAGATGTAGCCGTTGTACGAAGTCCAGTAATGGGGTGAGACGGGTATCACTTCCTATCTTACTGCCGCCATAGCCTAATGTGGCATGATATTCCGCTTCAAAAACATCTGCGGGAGACCAGATTATTTTAGGCTCTGCTTTCAGATAATCATAACGATAGGTCTGCAGAAGACTTTGCCGGTTACCCTCGCTGTCAGCCAGGCGGGTAAGCTGTTCGCCATTGCTGCGACTGAGTAGTAGGGTGAGTGAGGTTTTCAAATGCCAGTCGTATATACCTTTGGAGAAAGTACTGCTGAGATTCCAGCTATCGTTATGGTTCGGTAGTTCACGACGAGTGTAGACAATGGCATTTTCGGAAACACTCTGTTCGAAAAGAGTATTCCGGTTGCTGCGGCTGTAGGTTAGTGCGGCAGTGATGAAAAATTCCTGTACAGTGTTTTTGTACTCTCCGTAGAGATTGTAGGTTTGCGTGAGGCTGGTAGGGAAAAGTCCGTTGCCGTCTCGCCAGGTGCGGTAATCAGTTTGGTAGAGTCCCGGATACAAGTCGGAGAAGTCTCCTGCCGAGCGTTTCAGACTGCCATAAAGGGAGAACGTCCAATGATAATCCAGTTTATAGCGCAAATACATGGACGGATTGAAGAACAGGAACGAACGCTGTTGTGAGAAATACCGATCTGCTTTCAGAGGAAGCGAAAGTGTAGCCAGCCATTTTCCACGTTCCAGCTGGAAGTAGGGGGTAATATGCAATGACAGATGCGAAGCATTGAAATCATTGGGCTGTCTTGTCGGAGTATATTTCAGGGTAGCCCGTTCTCCTTGTATTCCTGCCTTATATTGTTGGGTAAATCCATCATACTTTCGTAGATATGCGGCACTGTTATCTGTGTAGAAGTTGTGCTGGTTGAATTTACTTTTTCCTTCTTCGAGTAGTAAGGATGCAGGCTGGTAAGCATACTGTGTCGTCGAACGAAATTCCCAGGTTCCGCTTTCCCGGTTTCGGATAAGATTGAAGTAGTTTCCGGCACTTAGCTGTGACGTTTGCAGAGTTTGTCCCAGTTCCTCCGAACGTCCGCGATTTATTTCTCCGTCTACGGTGAAGCGGTTGGATATATAATTCCGGCTGCTGTTGTCTTCATAACGCAGTTCCAGATTAGCGATGTCACTTCTCAGACGATAATGGTAGGTTTCGTCTATTTGTATGGTATCTGTCGGTTGATAATAGATTTGGGTATTTCCCCGTTGCTGTTGGATTAGCTCATGAGTATATCCGGCTTGCAGGCGTAAGCTGCGGTCATCATTCCATTTGTACATACGGTTGCCGTTCAGGGTGTGGGTTTCATTGAATAATAAGCGATTCTTGTCTAATGGTGCGCTGATGCCCGGCTGGGAGAGAAAACCGGAAAGCGGAACTTGTTGCTGGCCATTTCCGGTCAGTTTGGTTTGCTCGTTGCTGAGGTCCTTGCCATTGTTATTCGTCTTGTAATTATAGACACTCTGTTTTCCTTTACCCAGTTGAAGGGCATTCAGTCTGCCTTCCCACAGGATTTTGTTGTTCTCACTCCATCCGGTTCCCAGAGTACCGTTTGCTATCCATTGATCGCGTGCTTTCGGGTCGAGTTTCAGGTTCAATGCCACCTCATCGGAATTGATTTTTCCTTTCAAGGCCTTTACTGACTGATAGTTCTCCATGATTTCCGCACTCTTTACGGCTTTGGCGCTCAGATTGTTGTTGATTTGGTTATAACGTCCGCCTGTCACGTCCATTCCTTCCACAAAGTAGTGGTCGATGGCTTTCCCTTTATACTTAACCTGTCCGTTTTCATCTACATCCACGCCCGGAAGTTTCTTCAATACATCCTTTATGTGCACATCTTTAGATGAAGCAAACTGTGCCAAGTCATATCTCACCGTATCTTTTCGGGTATTGATACGTCCGGGACGTATTTGTACTTCTTTTAATACGATGGCTTCCGGTTGTAGGCTGAGATTCAGGATTCCTGCCGCATTGATATTCCGCATTTCTCTCTTATAGCCTAACAAAGAAATATTGAGTTGCAGCATTCCGCTATGCTTCCACGGCAAAGAAAATTGTCCTTTGGCATCGGTCAATGCATAGTCTATCGTTGTGTGTCCGCGTAATACACTAATCATTACAGCTTCCAGCGGTTGATTGGTTTCTGCATCTGTTATCTTGCCGCTCAACGTCTGGGCGTAGGTAGGCGACAAGAAACTAAAGAGAAACAGGAAAAATAGAATGATAGTTTTTTTATTCATACACTGCAATAATTGATTGTTTGGCAATTGAAGTTTGTTGAAATTTTTATACGATTATGGTGATTTCGTAATTTATTGATTATCAATGCGTAAAAAGAGGATGTTTAAGTATACGACTGAATGGCATTCACTATACGACTGAATAGGGTTCAGTATACGACTGAAATGCATTCAGTATGCGATAGATTTCACGAATGCTTACGGGTGTGGAGAAATATTATCGTTCCAGTGGATTATAAGGAACGTTTTTCGGGTTCTTGGTTGCATTGCCGTGTTCATCACTAACCTTAACGGTGACGTTCGGCATGCTTCCGGTGATAAATCCTACCGGATCGGCATAATAACGTTCGTGCACTTTGTTGTATGCTTTGCGGTTCATCGGTTCGTGCTTCTTTCCGTCGAAAAGTATCGGCCGATATGTGTGGCATTGCTCTACACCTGTGGCAGTGAATGAATAATGCCCTTCACTGTCTTCGGCTTTCAGTATCAGTCCGGGCAGTCCGCAAAGCTTCCATGGACCTTCGCTTATGGGTATTTCTGCAGTAAACCATGCCGTCCATGTACGGCCTTTTAATTGACATTCGGCTTTGCTGCAAAGGTAGGAGAGGACACTATCGTTTTCTGCCAGTATCTTCCACTGCGGACGTTCATCCGTTTCTTCGCAACGCAGGCGGGATATGCCTGCCACTTCATCGAGAGTCGTTACTTTTCCGGCAGGATAACCTCTGAAGGTTCGTTCGCTCAGTTTGCTTGTTCCGTATTGTTTCAGATGTTCATTAATCGTTTCCTGCGAGGCTTTATTGGCGAAGTCTACTGCCAGTACAGAGTCGCAAACATACTTGGTGTAACTGTAGAACTTAGAGAGATTTTTACCGACTTCCAGCATCATGGTTTCTTCCGTAACATTTTCCGGCTTTTCCGTATTACTGATACAGCGCGTTTCATATTGCACAAGGATTTGTGCTTCACCGATGGTATCATTCTGTATTTTCGTTCCATCAGAAACGATGATTTGTGCCTTCGCTTGTGATGCGAACAATATAGCGAGACACAGATTGAGGAAAATAATTCTTGCACTCATAGTTTTTACATTTTTAGAGGTTTTACATATTGCTTCCAGCGATTATTGTACTGCAAAACTATGCGGATTTTGCTTCAGAAGAGGCTGAAAGTTATTACTGAAATATTACTTAATGCATAATATCTGCCTCGCACGTACCTATATTTGCAAGCTAACTTCTACCTTTGTCGGTACTAAATGAAAGTCTTTCTAAGTGAGACTAAAAAAGAACAATTATGGAACAACGGATTAAGATCGTTTGGATATTCTCCATCGCATCGATACTGCTTATTACCTGCGGACAGGTCTACTGGTTGCGTAATCAGTATCAGTATATGAATGATGAACAAATCAATGGTATTTATGATTGCATCTTGCAGACCACCCAACAGTATGACTCTATCCGTACTCCCCAACCCAAAAAGGTGCTTAGCAATACCAATATGTTCTTCTATCACTTGAGCAAATCCATTGATTTGGAAAAGCGGACCACTATCGACGAATTAATTTTGGGTGTTCTGAAAGGGCGGGACTTGGAGAGCTTGGGCCAAAAGAATATAGAAACTCTCAAAATAGAGCAGCAGGACTCTGCCAGTACAGATGATAAAGAGAGAGAGGCAAAGCGTAGGAAATGGGCATTGGCATTAGACACCCTTTTGCCGGAAGAGCGGCTCATTGCGAAGGATTCATTCAAAATCAATATGTCCGATAAAGATGCTCCTAATTTGAACTCTATTATTAATCTTTATCGTTTGGAGTTGGATGTGCCTTTTGCGTTGCAGCAATTTGATTCCTTGCTTGCCATACGTTTGGACGAACAAACGTTTACTACGCATCTGGTGGTTTCCGAAGATTCCATTTACCAGTGGAATGCGGAACTGAAACGGCAAGGTACATTGTTCAATCCATATATAGAAGTAATGTATCCTTATAATCCCCTGAAACGCCAGTTTGTGCTTGTTTCCGTGAAGGTTTCACCTCATGTGGTACTTGTGCGTATGGGTTGGCAGTTAGTGGGCAGTACATGTCTGATATTTCTGCTGGGGCTTTGTCTGCTGTTTCAGATAAAAACCATCTTGAAGCAACGGCGGATAGACGAACTGCGAAAAAGCTTTGTAAACACTATGATACATGAACTGAAACGTCCCGTCCAGGCTCTGAAAATGTGTATAGCCTTTCTCAATGACAAGTCTATGCGAACAGATGAGAAAGCGATGGATGAAGTGATTCACGATTCCATGTCCGAGCTGGATAACTTGTCGGCCTATCTTTCAAAACTACGTGATATGACGCGTGCCGATGATGAACACACGCAGCTTTCCGTCCGTACATTTGATATAAAGACGAGTTTGGAAAAGCTTGTCCGGCTTTACCATGTTCCTGAGGGTAAGGATGTTGCTATTGAAACCCATTTCAGTTCGGAGACTCTGGTAACGGCAGACCCGGTGCATGTTTCTAATATTATCAGTAATTTGATAGAGAACGCCGTAAAGTATTCGGGCAAGTCTGTGCATATTGTTGTAGATTGCCTTTTGCAGGATCACCAATTGACGATACGGGTGTCCGATGATGGCATCGGCATTCCGGTTTCCGAACAGAACCGTGTATTCGATAAGTTCTATCGGGGCAGTAATCTTCCCGACCGTTCGTTGCCCGGTATTGGTCTGGGGTTGAGCTATGTAAAGTTGCTGGTAGAGGCGCATCATGGAAGCATTTCTTTAAATAGTCAGGCAGGCAAGGGAACAATGATTGAAATTAATATTCCTCAATAAGTCCGTGCTAACCCGCATAATCCCTACTCTAAAATAACCAATGATATGAAAGCCTTGAAAATACTTTTTGCCGATGATGATTTGAAATATTCAATGCTGCTGAAGCGCTTTCTTGAGAAGGAAGGCTATGAAGTGACTTATGCCGGAAACGGGAAAATTGCTCTGGAACAATTTCCGCTCATAAAGCCTGATTTGGTATTGCTCGATATCAATATGCCCGGTTACAATGGCTTTGAAGTGGCTGAACGCATCCGCGAGATGGATAAACACGTCCTGATCTTTTTCCTTTCCGACCGTAGCGATAAGGCCGACCGCCTGCAAGGATTCCAACTGAAGGCGAACGATTATCTTGCCAAACCTTTCTATCCGGAAGAGCTGACAGCGCGTATCCGCGAGCGTTTCACTTCGCAGTTGTCCGGCGTGGCAGAGGATGAGATGTATGCTTTCGGCCATTCCGTGTTCAATTACAGTACGAACGAGATTCGTACGGGAAATAGTAAGGTGCTGATTACTTCCCGTCAAGCCGATATCCTTCGCTTGCTTGCGCTGAATGTGAATAAGACTGTCAGTCGCGATACGTTGCTGGATGCTGTGTGGGGCACTGCCTCGTATGCCAACTCCCTTGCCTTGAATG
>OLQW01000951.1_pt1 | contig 14903 bp, 11 predicted proteins | sample 1672901 | NCBI WGS metagenome assembly OLQW01 (sample SAMEA3136735, study PRJEB25190) | human gut metagenome | reverse complement strand
GTTAATTTTAATATTATCTATAAAATATTTTATTAAGTCAGGAGTTAATGTTGGTTCGCCACCAACAAATATTATAGTTTTATATATATCATTATCATTGATATAAGAAATAATTTTATTGGCGGTCTCCAATGTCATAATCTTATTTGTTTTATTGACGTAGCAAAAAGAACAATTTCTATTACATATATCGTTTATATAAATAGCTAATTTTTTATTTTTCATCAATAGATACCATTATTTCTACGTTAAATTGTTTAGACATATCATTTAATATATCTGCAAATATAGCTAATTTATCAATATATTTGTCAGAATAATCATTAATGATAACTTTAAATGATTTTATATTATTAATGAAAATCTCATCATATATTGCTATAGCGCCTTTGTGGAGCTCATTAATGCTATTAATATATATATCCTTTACATTATCCATATTATATTTAGTCCTCCATATTACTTTTTAAAGAATAATATTCTTTTTGTAAGTTACGTATATATTTTTTGTTTTCTATTTCTTTAATAATACTTTCTTCATTTTTAATATTAAATAATGATGTGTCGTTTAATGAATTTATAACTGCATCTAAATTGCTCAAACAGTCCTCAGTAATTATTTTAGGATTATTTTTTAGAATATTTAATATTATTTTTGTTAAAATTTCTATTTGAGCGTCTTGACACGTACATGAGTAATTAGCATCTATCAAATCATGTAACATATCATGATAAGCAGTCTTTTTACTTTTTTCTTGATATTCTAGATATTTATTTGATATTTCTGCTCTAAAATTAAATTTACCAAAATTATCTAAATAAATTCTATTGATTTGTTCAGATGTTTCAGATATGTAAATATTTATAGGAGAATATAGTTCGACAGCATTATTATTAGATATGTATATTCTTAAAGCTGCATATTCAGAAATTGGTTCATGTTCATCATCAATTAAAAATTGATAATATCCATCTATTAAATAATTTAAGGTATATATCTTGTTTTTATCTAATTTTGATATATCTATAATTTTTGTTTTTATATATGCATCTCTTTGGTTATTTAAAGTTATGCTTAATGTTATAATATTATCTTTAACAATTATAGTCTGAAAAGGACAATCTTTTGTAGTTTTATAACTATATAAATTCATATACATTCTCCTTCTTTTTAATTATCTTTCCTTTCTTAGTGACTATGGCTATTACAATTGCAATTACAGTTGCAGTTTATTTTTGCAGATGAACCGCTATGAGTATGACTCATTTGTACAAGTTTAATAAGTAAATCATTTAAACTGTATGTACCAGAACCTATTCCAGTATTAGTTTTAAAAGTTGTACGATATGTACCAGAATCATAATCTCCTACACTTGAAATTGCTCCTTGGGTTGATCCAGAAACTGTTTGTCTAGATAACAAAGTATTAACTTGATTTTTATTGGCGTTTATCTGATTTTGTAGATTTTGATCGGCTGTTTTTCTTTCAGATGTTTCAGTTAAAATACTATTTTTTATAGTATTTCTATCATTAGAAGCAAGTGCATCTTGATTTTTTCTTTCTTCTATTTCATCATTTAGTTTTGTCTTTATACTATCTCTATCGTTAGAAGCAAGTGTATCTTGATTTTTTCTTTCGGATATTTCGTTCTCTAATTTTTGTTGTAATTCATCATTTTTGCTATTCATAGAATTATTAATAGAATTGATAGTATTAGTTAATGAAGAAATTGAATTTTTTAATTTGGCATCTTCAGATGCTCTAGTATCCGCTTCTTCTTTGATGTCATTTTTTAATTCTGAGTATTTATCGTTAATTTTAGAATCTATTTTTTCTTCAATAGTTTTATTTACAGAGTTTATCGCTGTATTAATTGAATTATTAAATTCATTGGTTTGTGAACTTATCATTTCTTTAATACTATTATCTTCAGCAATACGTTGTTCTTTTTCTGCTTCTATTTTTGGCAAATATCTATCATCATGATAATGTGTATGATTATTATCTCCAGTAAGTTCCAAATTAGATCTGGCTTCTTCTATATTTTCCAAGTCTGACAAATTACTTGATTTTTTTAATCTATTCTTTATTGCATCAGAATATAAAGATGTCCATTTATTATTTTTATTGTATTTTAAAATTGCCATACTGTTTCTCCTTTTTAGTATACTATTTTAATTGTTATTGATGAATCTGTTAAATTAGAAATTTTTATACTATCAGATAGATAATATATTTTAAATATTTCATAATTATAATCAGTATATAATCCAGTTTTTTTATCTAAGATTAATGCTTTACATATGTATTGCTGTTTTTTACTTAATTTTATAGATATGGAATCTTTTTTGTTTATTGTATAAATTAATTCAGTATATTCATCATTTTTATCATTATCATTTAAGGACATTAAAGAAATATTATCGTTTAATGTATTTGTATTTGTATTTGTATCAGAAACGCTCCATTCTTGAAAAACGTCGTCTAAATATTTAAGTTGAAAAGTATTTTCGCCTGGTATAAATGACCAATTTCCCAAGGACAAGCCTTTATCCATATCATCTTGAGATAAAATATTAATTAAAGATCCATTGTCATTAAAGTAAAAACTTCCATGCTTAGGATCAAATAAATAAATATTATTATAGTTTGTATTTGATAAGCCATCTTCAATAGCTATCCAATCCGATCCAGATACTTCATATATATTATTGTCTACTCTGTAATAGATTGGACTTTTATTTTGAGTTTTTAAAGATAAAAATTCTTCTTCTGTTGAAGCCGTATTGAAAAAAGAAAATATTCTTTTTGTATATAAATCTTCTCCATTTTTATATACAAATTGATTATCTTGTCCAATTATATTTCTACCAGGATGAATAATTGAATTTTTAATATCTTCTATATCTGTATTAAAGCTAGATAAATTATTAATTTTATCTGCTAAATCAGAAGTTAAATTATTAATTTTTATTTTTCCTTTATCTGGCTCTTCAGGAGTATTAGTGAAACTAATAATTTTATCAATTGTTAATGTATTTAATGTATTATTTATATCGTCAATATTATTAGTATTTTGTTCAACAACTTCATTAATATTATCAATTTTTGAATCAATACTTTGACTTAAATCTGAAAAATCTGATGTTAAATTAGAAAGATCTAAATTAATATTACTTATACTTAATGTATTATTAGACACTTTTTGTTTAAGACTATCAATATCTGAAGAAAAATTATCAATTTGTTCAATTTTAATAGCTAAATCTGGATCTAAATCATCAAAAGTAATTTCATTATTTTCAGTGATTTTATTTTCTAATTGTTGAATTCTATTAGTATTATTAGAAATAGTAGCATCTTGTTCATTATTTTTGTTAGTAGATTCTGTTCTGTAGTTATCTAATGCTTGTGATATGCTATTAATATTTGAGGTATTATTGTTAATATTTCCAGTATTAATAGTTACTTTAGATTTTAATTCTTCTAATTCCGTTAAAATATCATCATCATTGTCTGATGAACCACCGGATCCTGAATCTTTATTTCTTAATCTTTCTTTTAGATCAGCATCTAAATCATTATATGTAATATCAACATCTTTTCTCCTAAATTGATTTAATTCTGTTTTCGTAGCAGCACTACTAATTTTAGTGTTAATATTATTAATTAAATTATCATGAGAATCTAATGTATCATGAATAGACTCTAGATCATTTCTTATTTCTGTATCATCGTATCCAGAACCACCAGAAGATCCTCCTGTGTTAATAAGAGAAATAACTTCTGGATCTAAATTTCTAATCTTTATTTTTCCTTTGTATTTAGAAAAATTATCATATTTATTATCTAGCGCCATTAACGTACCTCCTTATTATAATTTCATAATATAGTACAAAGCATATATTGTAGAATTAGATACTGTGCCTGATTGTTTAGAAACTACGCTTGCTGCATTTCCTAAATTATATGAAGAACCAGCTCCTACAATAAATTTATTACGTAAATCTGGTGTCCCATTAGATCCATTGCAAATTGCCCATCCAGATGGAGGAGTAGATGCTGATCCATACCATTGTATAATCATTCCTCTAGCAAAAATTGCATTTAAAGAATTTTCTATATTAGAAATTTTACTGTTTAAATCATTTATATCTGATATATTATGTTTATGAGAAGCTATTTTATTAGAAGGAATTTGTCCATTTAAATCTAAAATAGCTAATGTGTTAGGATTATTATTGTCCGCTGTATAATGATTTACTGTATCTGCATTACCGCCTGTTGGCTTAAAATTATTTAGGTCTATTATATCTGTCATATTATGTCTATGAGAACCTATATTAGCAGATGGTAATTGCCCTATAGAGTCTAAAATAGCTAATGTATTTGGCTTATTATTATCAGCAGTATAGTGATTTACTGTATCCGCATTACCACCATTAGCTTTATTAGTATTTGGAAAACTTAAATCAGTAATATCTTCCATTTTATGTTTATGGTCTACATAAGAAATATCGTCTATAATACCATATCCATTTATTGTAGTTGGCTTCCCAACGATTCTATCCCAACCTATTACAGTATCAGCTTCAATATCTTCTCCTATTAAATCATCATCATCTAATGTTGCATCATAATCTAACCATAAATCTCCGTTTTCTGCCTGTTCTGGAGTATATGAAGTTAAAAATATTCTAGGATAAGGATTTCCTATCCTATTACTACTTAAATATCTTACAGTAATTTCTTGATCTACAACTAATTTTTCAGTTATAGCAAATTTTGTATTAGATATTTCTTTTATTCCACCAGAAATAGCTGTTCTACGTAATGCATCATCAATTATGATTTCTAAATGATTTCTAAGCATAGGATAAGAACCTTTTTCTAACGTAAATACATAAGAACCGTCTTCTAATAATTCACCGTGTCGTACTTCTCCTTCTGTATTATAATAAGAAAATTCTCCATTACCATTAGATAAAGTTTTTATAGTAAATATTTCTTCTATAATAAATGTATCTTTAGCTATAGATAAGGTACCATCATTTTTTATTCCAGCTGGAACCCAGTCAGATTCTCCTTTTATTTTTACATACATCATACCATTAGAAGAATTTATTTTTATTGAACCATCAGGTATATTTTCCCATGATATATTTTTTTCATTTTCTTCATTTATGATTAAAGAACGACCATCTTGTATTATGTTTTCATTTACTTTACGAACACCTCTAGGCATTCTTCTAGACATTGTATTCACCTCATAACATCTTTATAATATCTAAAAAAGTATTACTATAAAAATATGTCGTTATAATAAAAGCCTCCCCTTTTTTTATAGGGAGGCTTTTATTATAATTATATGTATTTTATTCTAAAGTTAAAGCAATTGAACTTTTTTTATCTTCTACGAAACGTACAAAAACTTTTTCTGCAACATCTTGTTTAAGCTCAAAGTCCGGAGCTATCCAAGTAAGTTTATTTTCACTTTCTCTATCTACAGTAAATGCTCCCATACCTTCTTCATAAACAATACCATTTACGTTCATAGTAACTTTATAAGAATTTGGTTTAGCTTCTAAGACAAATTCTGTCATAGCTTCACCATTAAGCGCAAATTCTTGTACATGTTCTACAGGTAATGTTACTTTAACAGTAGCAGCAGAAAGTTTACCTTCTATTTCTGTGTCTTTAGCTTCTAATGCTGTTTTAATTGCGTATACTTGTCCACCATTAACAGCATCTTTATTTTCAGAAGCAATTTCGCCATCTAACACATTAGTAACTTTCTGATTTCCAGCATTAATACCACCACTAGTAACAAAGCCTTCAATAACAGCTACACGATCGTTCATTGCTGAATTTTTAGCTTCTAAATCTTCTTGTACGCTAGAAATAGATGCTTGTAATCCAGCATCTGCTGCTTTGTATGCTTTATTAATAGTATCTAACTGTTTTCCATTAACAGCATCTGTACTAGACTCAGAAATATCTCCATCAAGAACATTAACGATTTTTTTAGAATTAGCATCTAAGCCTGCTTCTTTAACATAAGCTTCAACTTTAGTTACACGACCAGACAATGCTTCATGATTAGTTGTTACATTTTCTTCTAATTCAGTTATAGATTGTTCTAATTCAGTATCTTTGGCTTCTAATGTTGTTTTAACAGTATAAATCTGACCACCGTTAACAGCGTCTTTACCTTCAGAAACAATTTCTCCATCTGCTACGTTAATAACTTTTTTAGAGTTAGCATCTAAACCTGCTTCTTTTACATAAACTTCAATAGCAGTTGCACGTTGTTTTAACTCTTCATCTGTTTGAACTAATTCAGCTTTTACTTTATTAATTTGAGAAGCTACTGCTTCTTCACCAACTAATCCAGAAATTTTATCTATTAAAGATTGATCTTGGGCTAAATCAGCAACGATAGAATGTAAAGCTTTGTCATAATGAACAAGTTGCATTTCAGAATTATCAAGAAGATAATTATCTGGAATATTAAATAAGCTAAAAGTACCTACTGGAAAACATTTAAATTTAAAAGTTTCTTGAATTGGTTTGTAAGCAATTTGGCCCTCTTCTAATCCAGCTGATCCTTCAGGATCTATTTTAGATGGTGTTCCAGATAAAGTCATATCTGTTAAATTAATAGTTAACTGTTCTCCATCTTCGCCAATTACAGCGCTATTGTCTAGATTATAAATAGCTACAGGTGTTCCTTTATCAGCACTAGGAACTAAAGAATCAAATCCTTCTGGTAATGTAACTGTAAAGTGATCTACTTCATAAGTAGCAGTCATTTCAACTTTTACAATATCTTTTACTACTTTATTTTTAAATGATTCTAAATTTGATTCAGTTTTAGAATCTAATGCAGTAATATCGCCTTGAATTTTTTTAAACAATTCATCAGCGTTATAATTGCCTTCTTCTTCTTTGCTTACAGTAGTAATAACTTTTGCAGCGTCATAAGATTTCTGTAATGCATCTACATCACTTCTTAGTTCTGCACCACCATTGATTTGACTCAACATAGGTTTGTAAATTGTCATAAATCTTTCTCCTTTATAATTTTTTTTACATACATATATTACTTATTAAATTAGTTATTATTATATATTTATTAGAAAAGTTGACTATTGATTAAATTTTTTTTATAATAAAAAAAGATCATTTCACAACTTAAATATCTTAACAATAAAAAAAGAGATGTAATATACTTTATGTATAGTGCATCTCTTTTTTTATTAAGTTTCTACACCGGTTACACAAGTAAATACTTCTTTTGTGTCATAAAGTCTTTTAAACAAATTAAGATTTTCTTGAGTTCCTAATACTTTAGAATGATAAACATCTCCATATTGGTCAAATTCATCTCTTATAAAATGTCCTAAAAAATGTTCTCCATCTTTACAAACTAATTTAATAAAAACAGATTTTATTTCGTCTGGTAATGGCTTAGTATATTGATAATGTATTACTGAATCAAGATTAGTACATATTCCTAATTGGTCGATAGGTGTTACATTGCCTTTATAATTTTGACCATCAGGAAATGTAGCACTATAGTTATTACCAAAACGATATATTGGCGGATTATTGGAAGGCACATATTCCATTTTAAAATCATAACTATAATTTGTAGAAATTAAATTTGCAGTAGTAGTCGAAACAATAATATTTTGGTTTATAATTCCACTAGAGCTAATATTTTGCAAAGTTCCTGCAACATACCATAAATCAGGTTTTATTTCTATACTATATTGTATATTAGAATTGATTTTAACGAAGAAAGACGAAGTATGATCTACTCGTTGTCCATTTTCTGTTGTATAAACATGTATTGTTTGATTTGGAGTCTGTTTAATGGTTATTTTATGATAAAATGTATAATCATTATAACCAGTATTAATTCTATAATACTCTGTTTCTATAGGGTTAGCTTCATTTGTTAAAATTCTAGCTAATAATATACGACTAAATTGTTTAGAACCTTCTTCTATATCTTTTGTAGTTGAAGCATATGCTTTTAACTCTTTAGTAGAAGAATCTCTTTCTAAATATATATAGTTATTAGTATTAGGTTGAAGATTTACAGCTATAGGATTTTGAATAACTTCAAAATAGCCGCCAAGAAAGATTGATATAGAAGGAACATAAGCTATAAGACCTTGAGAAGATTGAAGATACATATAGTATGTATTAGCGTTAGCTCCAGGATTAGATATAAACTCATCATCTGTATATCGTTTACCTTCTCCATTAAATATAGGATATTGAGTTTTAAACATCATAGGAGATTTAGCCCAACCGTTACCACTACACATTAATCCATATTTAGGTCCTGAATAATAAATATTAATAGGACGATCAATATTATCCGAATAAGAATACATTCCTGAATTACCAGTTGACGTTATCGTAAAAGAAGAATATGTATCATCATTAAAGTGTAGCTTAACAGTATATGCTCCGTAACTATTATTACTTAAAGTCCACTCTATACAAATTAATATCGTATATTTATCTATACAAGTCCATGTTTTTTCATTAAGATTTGTATTATAAGATATTCTCCAATTACATAAACTATCATTTAATCCTTTTAAAGCGCCATATTGATTTTGTTTATCTATATCAAAAGCTATTTTTTCTCCATTATTTTTTATAACTCCTAAACACATCGTTTGTGCAAAATTTGGTGTATTAGAATCGATATATGTAGTACGATCTTTACAAAAAATAATAAAGTAATCTCCTATAGGATTATAATATATACCATTCATATAAAGATTTGTCGCTTGTCCTTTAAATAATAATTTGTTCCATTCATCTATAGTGCCTATGTTAACATTCTTTATTAATTCATGATGAGTAGCAAATGCTTCATCATCTTTAGAACTATCTGAATCTCTTATATACTTGTATAAACCGACATAACCAGTTGAATTATTATAATTAGCACAAGCGTAATATGTGGCACTACCGTCATTCATTCTATTTGTAGTAAATCCATTAAATAATTGAGCATAATAAGGAGAACTCTGTATATTAGTATTAACAGAATATCCACCGGGTTTAGGTTCTATAATATTAGTGTTTGATTGCCCTTTATATTTTTGCCATTGTTTTACATTGAACCATTTTTGAGCACCATTATTATATTGTTTAGAACGACCATCTAATATAAATACGTCCCACATATTAAATCCTTTTTTTATTTGTTTTCCCCAAACAGAAGCATCAGATGGCCAACTAATATTTGCTCCTATCCATTTGCCTTGATATATTCCCAAATATTCTGTAGAAGGCACATTTTTTTGTAATGTATTATCCATTTCACAAACTCCATAGACAAATACATCTCGTTGACAACCACATAAATATGTAATATTGTCTAATGAATTATAACTAACAACATAAAACGAACAATTACTAAATTGATTAAATAATGTAACCATAGGACTTCTAATAAACAAATCATGATCTTTTGTAAGAGTAGTTATTGTTCCTGTATTCCCCATAAATATAGATTTTGGAACATTATATGCTATATGTATATATCCAGCCTGATTACTACTTATTGCATTACTATTAGCTCCATAATAATTAAAACATATTCCACAATTTGTAAATACAATTAATTCTTCATTATCATAAATAATAAAAGAAGAATTATGCCAACTTTCGTAACTAGATGTCATATTTCCAGAATCAGATAATCTACTATTCTGTTTATTAGAGTCTAAATATATACCTGGAGTAATAGCATATTTAGCAAAATTTTCTAATGGATATGATTGTAATAATTTTAAATCGCTGTATCGATATATTTCTAATATGCCGCAATTTTCAGCAGTATATGAACCATTATTCAAATATGCTATTGCAATAGTATTATATTTACGCATAAATTTAAAACCTATACTCCATGCACTTTTTATTATACTTGTTATATCTTTTCTATTGGTCCACTTATCAGGATTTACAGAATAATTTGTGTCATAAATGTAATATCTACCACTGAATTTTAACACTATCCAGTCATTATCACATGATACAATTCCTTCTATATAATTATTTGGTGCATCTTGTATAATTAATGGTTCGTTAACAAATGTCATTGTAGAATTTCCTTCTCTATATCCATAATAAAGTTGATATTTACCATTTGTATCGTAACTACCATCGTTGGCCATAAAATATAAAATTGTTCTTCCTAATGTATCAACTGTACATACAGGATTAGATAATTGTCCACAACCAGTCGGATTATTACAATTATACTTACTAACAACTTCTACGGTATCTTCTTGATAATAACCGATCTTTGGTAGCTCATTTATAAAATCATTTTTATAAATTTGAGTACTTAAATTTGTTTTAGTATTATTTATATTATCATGTGCATATTCTTCATTAGATATCGGTTTTAAATTATTAGACAATCCTGATTTTAATTCTTGATCTTGCTCATCGTATACAATTTGATATTTTGCAGATGTTCCTCTATTTATTTCTAATCCGGCAATATTATTACTAACTTTATTAGAAGTTTCTTTACTATTTAATATGATAATATTATTTTTAATATTTATATCGTCAGAATTTATTTCAGTATTACTAGAAATAATGTCGAGATTACCAGATACTATAATATCGCCAATTTTACTAATCAAAAGAACACCTCCTATGTATTAAACAAATAGTCATTATAACCAGTATTAATTCTATATATTTTAGTATTAGTAGCACTAGTACTATTAGTAGTTATAGCAGCAATACAGATACGATTAAATTGTCTAGAACCTTCAGCTATAGTTAATGTACTAGAAACAGAAACATTTATTCTGGTTCTATCGCTAGAATCTCTTTCTAAATATATATAATTAGTAGTATTAGCTTTTAAAGATGTAGATATTGTCTGTTCAATTTTACTAAAATATCCACCTAAAAATATGCTCATAACAGGTATTATGGCGATCAAGCCACTAGTAGTAACCTTAACCGTATCTTCACCATAATTTATTTGAGGAGCTAAATTTAAAAAATCTGATTCATTCATTTGTTGAATAAGTTCAGTTTTTGTATTAGCTATAGTAGTATCAACATATTCTTTACTTGATATAACTTTTAAGTTATTTGATAAACCAGCTTTTAATTGTTGGTCATTTTCGTCATAAATAATTTTATAAGACGGAGAAGAACCTCTATATATCTCTATACCTGCTGTTCCTTTACTAACTTTATTAGACGATTCCTTACTATTTAGTGTGATTATATTATCTTTAATTTTAACAGATGTAGAATTTATACTTGTTTCTCCATTTATATTTAAATTGCCATCTACAATTAAATTATTTATTTTAGTTGAACCTTTTATTATTGTCATATATAAATAAATCACTCGCTTTATTGTTATATTGCAATAATATATATACTTTTTATTGCATAAAAATAAATATGTAAATTTTATATAATATTTATAGCATTTAATTCTTCTTTAGACTGACAATTGTTTATTTGTTGTTTAATATTTTCATACCAAGCATATGCTTCAAATTGACTATTTCTAACTACATTATATACATTAGTCATTTGAGTTATATTTAATGAAACTACCCCTTTTGTTTCTGGCGTTAACCATACTTTATAGAATGTCGTTCCACTTTTTGTTAAATCGTTTGATAGCCCCATATAAGCAGCAATAAAGTTTGTTATATCCTCACTTGCACAATCGAAACCATAAGTATTAGAATCGTCTATTTTTATCCAACGAATAGCATCTCTTTTTTGTGCAAATAACTCTCCAGCTTCGTTAAGTTTAATTTCTTTAAGTTCATCTAAAGATGGCTCATATGGTGGCTTTGGAATATAAGTATCATCAGATTTAATATATTCTTGCCCATCAAAATTGCCTAATAATTTTTGATAAATTTTATCAGAAATCCATTCATACCCTTCATCTAAGCATTTCTGGTAATCGAAGCCATCTACAAGATTTATAATTTCTTCATCAGTATAACCTGTAACTGTTTTAGTTCCTTCTTCGTTTATTTCTATGATTTCTTGTGGCTCAATAACTTGATAATGGATATTGTTCGCATAGGTTACACCACGAGAACCATCTTCATTAAATTGAATTAAATAATCTTTATTTGACATACATAAACACACCTTTCTATGAATATATTTGCCACTTTAATAATATTTTTATAAAGTATTATTAAAAAAGGCGGATAGAGAATGAAAAAACCTAATGGATATGGAAGTATAAAAAAATTGAGTGGAAATAGACGTAGACCTTTTGTTTTTGTTGTTTCTGTAGACGGAAAACAAAAACCTATAGAATATTTCACTACACAAATTGAAGCTGAAATTTATCAAGCTGAATATAACAAAAAGCAACAAAAGATACTACATGGACATCAAATAATTTTTAAGGAATTATTTTATAGATGGTTGCCTTCTCACATAGACAAATATCAACCTGCTAAATCTACTATCAGTAATTATAAAATCTCTTTTAAATATTGCTTATCCTTACATGAAATGCCATTGAAAAAAATAAAATATTATCATTTACAAGACATCATAGATAATCTAAAAAAAAGAGGTTTATCTTATAGTAGTTGCAAAAAAGTTCGTTCGTTATTAAGTCTTATGTTTAAATACGGAATAATGATGGAATATTGCGACAAAAATTATGCCACTCTTTTGAACTTAGGGAAAAACAAACAAAAACGTCCACATAAACCATTTACTAGACAAAAAATAAATAAGTTATGGTCTAATTTGAATACTGAAGGAGTAGACAGTATTTTAATACTAATTTATACAGGAATGAGAGTTGGTGAGCTTCTAAATTTAACAAAAGATAATATTTACCTAAGACAAAAGTATATAAAAATCACTAAATCTAAAACCAAAAGTGGACTGCGTATAATCCCAATTCATGAAAAAATTTTGCCATTAATTATATCTCGTATGAAGCAAGAACCTAATAAATATTTAATTTGTGAAAAAAATGGGAAACCTTATAACTATAGCACATATTGTACTATTTGGAAAAAAATAATGAAGCAAATAAACGCTAAATATACTACGCATGATTGCCGTCATACGTGTGCTACACTTTTAGATAATGCAGAAGCTAATGAAAATGCTAAACGTAGGATATTAGGACACGCAACTGGTGATATTACAGATACAGTTTATACACATAAAAACTTAAAACAATTAAGGAAAGCTATTAATAAAATATATTAATTTTTGTTACTAACTAGATACTGATATTTATATGTATCACTGTAAAATAAAGAAATATCAACACAATTTTGTGTTACTAATGATACTAAAAAACATATAAAATTTTATAAATTTATATGTTTAAAGTAAATCACATTACTACTTTTAACTAATAATATAAAGACTTCTATAATTTAAAAAAATACAAAAAACAAATACCAATCAACTAAAATAATAAGCAAAATAATTAATATATTTTGATTCTACAATGGGGAAACATTGGTTTAACAGGAAACTCTTGGGAAGGAGAAATAGGGCCTTATAATTTTCCAGTTGCATTCAATAATCAATGTTTTTTAGTATTACCATCTTTATGCAATAATGATAATACTAATCCAATTAGTTATGATAGTACTGTACAACAACGAAAATGGAATACAAAACAATTTTGGCTATATCAACAAAGTATGGGCGGTAAACCATGGTTTGGACATGCTCATTATATATCTATTGGAAATTAGATACCTATTACCAAATATCTCCAACTTGATGGATTTGGCGTATTGTAAGTAAAAGAATCCCAACCACCACTTATTGTATTTTTTTTTGCATTAAATCCTACATTCATTAAGCAAGCAGCACTTCCACTCATATTCCCAACACATAATAACATATTATTTATTTTAATTGGTAATGTAGCACTAACTCCACCATAAGAAGCCCCATTTTTATTTGCTGTTCCAGTTCCCCATTGTAGAATTAGACCATTACTAAATTTAACCCAACCATTTTGTGTTAAGCTACCACCAACAATGCCACCGAGTGTACCGTCATTTTTAAATTGATTGATGAGGTTTCTAACAAATTCAGTTGTAGCAACTTTAGTTGAATTATCTGTTGTAGCTTGAGTAGTGCTATAAGTTGCATAATAAGCATGAGTAACATTATCAATTTCAATAAAATTACCACTTTCAAGACTATCTAATGTCGAACCATCACCAAGAGTACAACATATATAATTCTTTCTTATTTGTTGTGTTACCATTGGATGAAATAGATTTTTAATATACGTTGAAACTATTTCTTGACCTGCACTATCTTGTGTTGCTTTAGTAGCATTATCTGCTTGACTAGCACTTGCAACTTTACCTGTAACCCCAATGGTAACTTTATCGTTATTAGCATCACCAACTAAGCTAATATTTGTGCCTGCTACTAATTCTAAAGTATCTTGTTTAGCATCGGCTTGAATAGTAGTTGTACCTACTTTTACATTAGCAAAAGCGTTTTGATTTACTTCAGCACCACTAGCAATACCATCTAATTTCTTTTTATCTACATTACTCATGTACCCATTACTACTTTGAGTAGCTGTAGTATGGGTATGGTTACTTGTAGCAAAATAACTACTTGCTTTACCATTAAGAAGTGCAGCATTTAAATTTTTATTCTCAACTCCATTATTTATAGGAATTTGGCCATTAGAATTTCCAGCAGTTAATTCCTGTAATTTGTTTGCATTTATTGCATTATCTGAACTAATTGCATGAGATATATTATTTACTACTATATTTTGAGAGCCACCGTTTCCTTTTGTTACTGTTAAAGTGTCATTATTTATAGAAATATTTTTAATATATG
>OLQW01000948.1_pt1 | contig 14921 bp, 21 predicted proteins | sample 1672901 | NCBI WGS metagenome assembly OLQW01 (sample SAMEA3136735, study PRJEB25190) | human gut metagenome | reverse complement strand
TGCATGGGTTTTGTCTCCTTTCAAATAAAAAAAGCGGGCCCATCCCCCGAAAGGGATAAGTCCGCTAAAAACGAAATTGTGAATTGTAAGATATCTGGTATCTATCGTACAATTCTATTCTACCGGTATCGCAAGAACATGCAATACTCAAACCGTATCCGAAACCTCATGACACAGCATCCTGTCCGCATAAATACAGCAAAGAACCAAGCCAAGGCTCGCAACGCAGCCGAACGCGACATGTTTCGGGGAAAGAAGGAGCCATTCGATGTCGTTCATTACTTTCACCCAAAACAAAACGCCCATCATAGCAATGATGAGCGGAATAAAGACAGTTCCTGTGTAATGCAGGAATTTTCGGATTTTTCTTTTTTGCATCCTATACCACATCTCCAATCATGCTTGCAAAACAGCCTGAACCACATATCGCTGATTCGTTGGACTGTAATACCCAAACGGATAGCAGGTATACATGATAAGTTTATCGATTCCGTCTGTGAAATTAACGAGGACAGTGCCGTCATCCGCAATCACGGTGCTCGCGTCCGAGGACACATAGCCGGGTTTTGCCAGGGTGACGGAATACACATACTCCCCGTAATCAGTGTCCACAACAAAGTTATCCCCTATGCTGACATATTGCAGCAGAGAAAACACGCTGTCATTATGAGAGCAAAGCAGATGTCCTCCGGTCACACCGACTTGGTAAGAACCGGGATACTGATATACCCCGCCGCGTTGATTCAATAGACTCTGGTCATCGCCCCAGATAAGAGAAGCGTTCAGGCCAATCGCGTCACAGGTAATCGTGCCGTAGGCTTGACCCCAGGCAGCAGGTACAACATCGCCCCAGACAGAGGTCGCTGCACTAACAGGTTCAGGCGTCGGTTCAGGAGTCGGACCCGGGGAGGGTTCGGGTTGCGGTGTAGGAGACGGTTCAAAAGGCGCAGCGGGTTCCGGGCCTGGTTCCGGTATGCCGGATAGGTCCGAGATTTGCTGTTCTTCTTCTGCTGTTTCTTGCGTCGCAGATTCAGAGGTATTGAGAGAGGATTCGGATTGTGCTGATTCGGCAGGCAGAGGTTCCGCTTGCCATGAACAGCCTGCAACACTGGTCAGCACAGCCAATGTTGCAACGAGTATCAGTGCTTTGGTTCGCCGCATTTGAGTTTGTCCTTTCTTAAACAAAAAAATATATAAAAAAGCTGCCCTCAGTTCTTGTCGAACCGGGGCAGCCTTTTAGCAACGGACAGAATCAGCCATTTTTGTGTGCTTTCCGAAAGAATTTGTGGCTTACACTCCTTCGCCTTTCGGATTCCGCAGGTACTCATGCCGTCATAATAGAGCAGGACACCGATATCCTCTGGTATCTCGCCTTTTACCTTCTTGTACAACTCAGTGGGCATCGCATAGTAGTTGCAATGCCCGACGAAATTGTGCCCGTGTGCCGAGTGAAAATCGCTCACAGAAATCTTGATTTCCACACAAGTGATAACGGCATCGAGCGTATACAGATGATTCGTCTTGTGGAAGTGGCACCATCGCTCGGAACAATGCTCCCTGCAAAAATCTATCGACGAAATATCCTTGACGCAGGTTGCCTCTTTTGCTTTTTGCTGAATCGCGGCAAGCGAAGCACCCGTATCCGTTTCGATAAGCGAGGCCAGTTTGCAGGTCCCATATTTGGTTTCGGAGGTAAAGCATTCCTGAACCCTGACGAAATCGACCAATCCGGATTTGACAGACCCGCATTCTACCGGCACTTCTAAGGCATCTAACCCTTGACGAAACGAATCCACCCGATACCCGCCGTAGCTGGAAGGATGCCACGCATGAAGCGCGGCTTCAATATCGCGGGTCAGCTGAGTTTTCGCCATCAGGTATCACCGGAAAATCTGCTGACCAATCTCTACCATCTTACGGCGTTTGCGGTGCAGCGAAACAAGCTGGTACACAGCGACGGCAAATGCCGCAGCGGAAAGTAATTTCAGAATCTTTTTCATAGTGGTCCTCCTTCGTTATTTTTGCAGTTTTGTACTTTTCTATTGTTCGGCGGTATATTGCCGCAGCATAAGTTCCTGTACCGTCATGACCGTAAACCCTTCCTTTGCCGCTTCATTGAGAGCTTCGTAGTAGTCGTCTACATACAGAGCCTGTGCAGCATTCAGACCGGCAGCTCGGGTCAGGAGTTTCATCACGGATGTCTTCCGTTCGGGGGTGGCAGTCCCGATGACATCGAGGAACTGTCCTGGATAGTGCATTTCAAGCCACTGCTTTTTATACGGCAGGGTCATACTGTCCTGCACACGGGTGATGCAGTATTTCGGGACACCGTCGCAGCTTTCGAGGAAATGCTGGACAAGCGTATTGGCTTCCCCAATTTCGTCGAATACCCTGTACCCGCCCCGGTTCTCAGCCTCATACCGCAGCAGCCGTGCCCTGTGTGCATCAGCAGTCGCGTCGAGTTTCTGTTCACGATAATGGACGAGCAGAGTATCGTCGAAATCGAAGAACATCATACGAATTTTTGAGAAATTCATTGGTCTCACCTTCCTTCAGTTTCTCGCTGATGCAATTTCGTGTCGAACGACCTCGGCTTCGGTATAAAACTCATCGGTGTAGTCATTATCGTTCGTCTCCTGACAGACCTTGTGCCGGTACGGCGCGGAGCCTTCCTGCTCGATGAAAATGCGCCAGCCGCCGGAGGAGAAGCAGACAAAGAGAATCGTGCCGTCATCTAAATAAAGCCGGACTCCGGCAACATCGAAACACCCGATTTCATCCTCGAAGTATCGAGAATTTTCGATACAAACGATATCATCGCTATAGCCGTAAATCTTGACCATTCTTTTACTGCCCCCTTTACTCGATTACAAAATCCTTTGTAGCATCCTCTGCCTCACTGTACCGGCTCGCATTGTGCCTTGCAGCCTGCAAGAGAACATCACGCTCGTCATCGAGCGCCGCCTGCATTGAAGTCTGCTGTACCTGCTTGGCATGGGATGTGCGAGTGTTCTTGTACTGCGGATACTCTGCGACGATTTTATCCATCAAAGCCCAGCGCTCTTTGTCGGAAAGTGCGTTCAGGTTGATGTTATCGCGGCGCAGCCGTTCAATCGCATAGTCTAAATACGCGAATTCTTCTGCAGACGGGATGGCTTCGATATAGTCCTGTATCGTGGCGGGAGGTCCGGTATAGGTCGCCATCGCTTCGTTGTACAGCGTTTCTGCAACCTCTGACCCGTACCACTTATCCGGCTCATAGCCATGATTCCGGTACACTTCCGCTACCCATAAAGGGAATGCTTCGCTGTAGGTCATGATGTTCCCTCCTTCTCAAAAGTCCCCGAACGAGAGCTGACGGCTCTGCGAGACCGGGATATTGGTTTTGGGTTTTGACGAGTGCTTAACTTCCCCGTACTTGGTGAGATTCCGGCATTTATATCCGTAGCCCTTCTGTGCAGCAGAAATCGACTTGTATCCGTATCCGCTTGCATCGTCCAGCACCTGTTCCTTGTCGTTCAGATTGACGACAATATACCGCACATCGTTGGGCTTAGAGAGCCGGGACGAACGAATAACGGTATAGAGGATACGCTTATCGAATTGAGGCTTTTCTTCTTCCGGGTCCGGTTCTGGCTTTGCGACCTTCTCCTCTTCCGGCATTTCAAGCTGGACATCGACCCCTGCCTTAACGAGGGATTCGAGCGTAGAGGCAAGGGTCTCGTACCGCGTATTCTCCACGGTATTCGTATCCTGCTTCTTCCGCTCCTTCCAGACCTTCAGCAGCTGACGTTCGCTGAAATTGATGATAAGACCACGGTCTTTGAGCATCTTACGAACAACATAGGTGGAAAGAGAAGCGTAGTTCGCATATTCTCCGATATGGTGCTTGATATCCACCTCGGTCTTGGACATAGCTGCTTCAAAATCCCTGTGATTGTCGAGCCAATCCTCAATAACGCTGAGCAGTTCTTTCTTGGACATGGATTTCTCTGCCAGCTGCTTGTTTTTCCGGACATAATCCTCACAGGCAGCGAGAATCGAATCATAGCCGTTCATGGCGCTGTTATCGATGATTTGACGGTTTGCAGCATCCACAATGATGTACTGCTCACCACGGCGGATGATAGAGATACCTTCATCAGCCGTCTTCTTTTCTTCCTTGACATTGCCGCCGACATCGAATTCCGGCAGAGAATCATCGGTCATGATTTGCTCGATGATGGTATCGAGGTCCTGCGTATAGTCCTTGGAAATCGTATAGCTTTCTGCCTTGGCAAAGACCTGCTTTGTGATACAGGTGATTACCGCGTCCAGGAACTTGTCAGGGTCCGGAATCTCGATTTCATACATCATGTTATCGCGGATATTCCAGACAACACCCTGCTTTAACCCGGTAGCCAGCATATAACAGGCACATTGCAGGAAATGCTTGTGTGCGAGCGAAGACACGAATTTCAGCAGATAGACCTTGTTGTCCTTCACGACATCCGCCATGCCGCTGATAACAAGTTTCTTCTTTGCCTTGGTATCTACCATGGCAGTCAACTCACAGCGTTCCTGTACGGACTCGTCGGGAGTGAACACCATAGACAGGCGCTTGTTCAGGTCGGTTTCCTGCGCTCTCGTAATAAAGGGCAACTCAACCTGCTTCACATACCGGTCCTGGCTCGTCATCAGCATCGTCAGGAACAGAACTTTCTCCTCCACGGATTTCCAGCTGGAAGGCAGCGCTACCTTCTTGTCGTTATGCAGGTACATGTAGAAGGCAATCGCGCTGTCGATATCGTAGTAGTCGAAGAAGTTCGCTTGCTGGTAGATGCCGATGCAGGGAGCTAAGTCAATCATCGCATCCGAATGCTTGATTTCGATTTCATGCACATCCTTATGGAACACCGGCGTCGTATTGATGAGCTGGTAGCAGTGCTCTACATCTTCATCGAACTTGAAGTCGAACATCTCAGAGATATCGAACTTTGTATTGAACTCCTGATTCATCTTGACGGGAGTCATCAGGGTCTTATCGCTGACCAGCCCAAATCTGTCCTCTTTTTTCGGAGGCTCTACAAAGATGACCTCATCCTTACCGCGACTCGCCGCAACGCAGAAAAGGTTTCTCAGAATCTCATACCGCGCCATAGGCTGAAATACACGGGAACACCAGTAGGATTCCGTGAAATCAAAGACAACGCAAATAGGGCGCTCCATGCCTTTACTGCCGTCAAAGGTCGTAAAAATACCAACGTCTGCGCCGGGTGCTACATACTTATCGCCGTCCTTATCCTTGATGGAGGCATATACGTGATTTTTATCGTAGAGGTTGCCGGGTCTTGCTTCCAGTTCATTCAGAACCTTTACCATAGACCCCGTTCTGGCACCGAGACACAGGACATCCTTCGGGTTCTTGGTATCCAGATAGTCTACCACCTGCTCGCGGGACATGGTCGATACCTTACAGTTCTTGTTCACGCCGTTGATATCCTTGCCCCAGATATTTCCGAGCCGCTGTGCAAGGTCATGAGACAGGCGGAAACATTGCGTGAAATTGACCTGCGTGTGCTTGCCTAAGAACTTATGGATGAACGACCAGATATCCAGCGAGGTCTGGTCATAGATTTTCTGTTTCATGTCCCCGACCGCGATGATTTGAAGACCGGGGTTCGATTCCTTGATGTATTCGAGCATCTTCGAGATTTCCTCGTTGATGTCCTGATACTCGTCGATGATAAGCACATCAAAGTGCCCGACAGGAACGCGCTTCCTCAAGACCATCCCAATCTGCTCGCCCTGTCCGACATTCTTGATGCCGCGCCGGTACAGGATTTTCGAGGCAAATCCATGATAGTTCTGGACCGTGACATTATCGTTCAGAATCTTTTCCTGTGCATCGAGTTTCAAAAGCCGGTTATAGGTCAGGTACAGAATTTCCTTAGAGGAATCAAACTCGTTGCACAAAACATTGATGGTGGACGTCTTACCGCTTCCGATACAGGCATCGCACAACACGTTTTTCCCGTCAAGCGCCAGCCGTACAAGGTCCTGCTGTTCGCTGGACAAGTCATTGAGCGTCATTGTAATCCCTCCGAATACTAGAATGGCAGGCAACAAAAAGCCCCTGACAGCCACTAAACAGCCGCCAGGGTACAGTTTTTAGTCTATAATTTAGATTGTATGCAGTTCGCACGAATGTGCAAGGGGCTGTGAATAAAAATCGCTGTTTGTATATTTTATTTTATCTGTTAACCGCCAGCAGAAAGGGGTTAGAGGAGCATGGGTGATGCAGTGCCCTTATACCAACTCGATACATTCCGCCTCAACACGATGCCACTTGTCTGTGTTCGCATCGTATTCCAGCATGTCTTTTCCGACCATTTCCCCGTTTTCGATATACTCTAAAATGTGTCGGACCCGCATTTGCGGATTATCGTTCCTCGCGTGCCACAACGCGATATCCTTGTTGTCGATGACGAACGCAGTTTTATAGCTGACAAAGGGGCTACCGAGAGGCTGTGTTTGCCGACTTGCCTCGTAGTACGATTTTACATAGCCGTCACGGGAAGTATTGCGAATAGCACGAGCGCTTTCTTTGTCGCCTTGCTCGTCCAAGGTTTGTGCAATTTCGTCCACACACCGACAAAAATGCGTGGGGTCTTGACTGTATTTGGCAAAAATCAGTTTTCTGATTAACCGCACTGCGTCTTGCCGCGTCACAAACCGCTCCTCTCACTTCTCAGTCGAAACCAAGAAGATTTTCTTGGAGAAAGTCCCCTTCTCTACTGCCTTCTGGCTTCTGACCTGTTCCACTTCCCTCTTGGAAACAGCGCAGGTCTTGCCCATAGCGTACAGGACCTCCATCACATCCGCCATCTCTTCCGCGCAGTCCAGAGCGCTCCGCTCCTTGGCAGTGTAGGCTTCCAGCAGTTCGGCGACCTCTTCCTGCAGTTTGTTCATCAGAGCGTCCTCGTACTCTTTGTCAGACAGCGTGCGCGTAACACAGGTCTCCCCGTTCTTCTCAATGATAGCCGGGATATTATCTCGGACAAGTTTCTGGTACATCATGGCTTTATGCTCCTTCCAATCATTTTCTTACCAGATTCTGCTGCAATGACGACCTTTTCCCGTTTTGCCAGCATCTTATCGAGGTATTCCGACATCTGTTTGCGGGATTTTGTCATCGACATGGGCGTTCCGCCTACCCCGCAGAAGAACCAACCCTTTTTACAGATTTTGTCTTCGCACTCCTGACATTTCAAGTAAACGACATTTCCGTTCGTGTAGGGACAATAATTCCCCATGCTCAAACCTTCTTGAAGTATTTCTCAACATATTTATCCGGCAGTGTAATGTGCATCTTATCCGGTCCGGTGAATTCCTTGAAGCTCTGCTCGCCACCGCACCAGACCAGACGCCATATGGTCCCACGCTTTACCCGATATGGAATTTTCTTGTCATCTTGACCGATGGCATCAAGCCATACATCGAACGGCTTGACGCATTTGTAGTTGGTATTGTACATGCTAATCCTTTACTTTTTGGGCAGCACCCAAATCTCAACGTTCACATTCCAAGCATTGGCGGCTTCTTCAATGAGATTCAGCACCGTTACCCAGTTTCCGCCTGCCAACCCGCAGCCGAGACCGTAAGGGACGCGGAAAGTTGCATTAGGATGTTCTTTCATTGCTCTGAAAAGAGCCGTTCCCAGCGCCGCGTAGTTCGTCTGACGCTTATCTCTGCCAAAGCTTGATTGCCCGAACAGGTTGGCGACATATAGCTGCGGGGCGACCTGAACCACCTGAAAGTCACCGAGTTTCTTTGGACTGCAAACTTTCACATATTCGTCGAACACGACGGGCCACTTATCCCGAATCTGCCTGGCAAGACCCGCACCCATTGCGGCACGACAGTTCACCTGATGGCAGATGATAGTATTCTCGTTACGAGTCGGCGGTGTTAAGATATTGCCCTCAATAAGGTTGACACTCATAGTCATTCACCAATGTCTAAGATTTCGTATTTTCTCGCTGCAAACCCCAGCAACTCATTGTAAATGCGGGTCGCGATTTCAAAAAACTCGGTATCGCAGATTTCCTTTCTGCGCAGGAAACGGTTGTCCTTCTGCATCTCTGCTGCGGTATTTGCCACGATAGCCCAGATGCAGCTGTTGATGACAACGGGCGGCACAATGTCGTCTGCCCAATTCTCAACCGCATATTCGCTGACCGCATATTGCGTATCATACACTTCATCGTTCAGCTTTGCGCTATAAAACCTTGCCTGTCTCTCGCCCATGATGGAGTTTATGATGCTCCGGGCAGTCTGGATATCTTTGCCCTCCACATTGCAGATTTCAGGACCAAAGAAGCCTTTCGTCTTGTTGCTGAGAAGGACAAGCTGTATCGCCAATGCCGTAGCGCACTTGGAGAATTTCTTGGCATAAGTATCCGGTATCTCAACAGGAATATATTCAGCCGCAGGACCCTGCAGATAGTATTTCTGTGTATCTTTTTTGTCGTGCGAACTCTCGAACAAAATCGAGGGCAACGCAACCATAATCGCTTCATTTACATTTGCTTTAACAGTTCGTAAAACTGCGATATTTGTCAGCATGCCTTTATCCTCCTCGCCTTTTACTGAGCCTGATACTTGGCGATAATTCGTCTTGCTTCCCTTTTCGGTACGCCGAACAGAGATACAGCAATTTGACTCAGCTTATCCTTCTGTGTGGGGTCTGTCCGTATTTATTGCCGCCACGCCGGTCGAGCCGCTGCCCATACAGAAATCAAGGACCGTATCGCCCTCATTTGTGTAACTCCTGATGAGCCACTCACACAACGCTACGGGTTTCTGCGTGCCGTGTGCCGCGCATTTCTGCTTATCAGTGGCAAATGTCAAAACGCTCGTGGGAAATCTCTCGGTGCTGTCGTAGCTTTTTGCCTTGTATTTCCCGTAATCCTCAGTCATCTTGGAGTTCCGCTTATGCTCCGCCGTTGATACTTTCCTCGGATGCCCCGAGGTCTTCTGAGGGTTGTAGGTTGGCAGTTTCCTGTAAAAGACCAGGATGTCTTCATGCGCCCTTAGCGGCATCCGGTTTGCGTTGAGGAATCCTACCGGAGATGTCTTCTGCCAGATGAGGTTATACCGCCACGGAATGGTCTTGCCATCCATCAGGGTCTTGGTGTACGCTCCCGCCGAAAATAGAATCACTGCGCCGTTCTCGGTCAGTATTCTATCCAGCTGCTTCCAAATCCCCTGCTGTTTATTTTCAGTCCAAATAGACATAGCATCAGCATAGGGAATCCCCTCCTTGTAGCAGGAAAGAAGAAACTCAGGCTGGCTTAAGCGTTTGCCGTTCTTTTCAAGAAAATCCTCAAACGGCAATACTGTATCCCAAGCCTGATGCGTAATACCGTAGGGCGGGTCCGCTAAGACAAGGTTCACGGAATGTGCCGGAATCCCGTTTAGTTTCTCGCAGCAGTCTCCCTGCATCAGCGTAACGGTGCTCATGCTTTACCTCGGAACAGTTCCTTCAAAGCATCCAGTTGGTCAGCCTGAACCTTGCCGTCACGGATGATGGTGAAGAATCTGCCCTCGTCGAGCAAGGCCCTGTCCTGCTGCCCGTACATCGTTACGATACCCATGTGCCGGCCTTTGAGGTAGTTCAGCATATCCTTTTCCGGGAACTCTTCCCGGAACCGCCACGAACAGATACTGAACGGAGCGTACTTATTGATGAAATCCTCGCTGTCACTGTGAAATGCGTCGTCCCGATTCCGGTATCTGTGATGCCGCGCCGTAGTTGCAAGGATATCTACCCCGTGGACTGTGGGTGCATCGGTATCGACCAGAGGTCCGAACACGACCAATTCCTGTACCTGAAACACGAAAGGTCTTTCCGCCTCGCTCTTATTGATGAGAATGGCCCGCTCAATCGCTTCCAGACACCGCTTCTGTGCGAGCGCTCGTGAATATTGCCGCTTCTTTTCCGCCATGATTTCCTCCACAAAAACAAAAAAGCCCCGCGCAGACATTTCATCCACGCGGGGCTAGAACAAACTATGAGATTTTAGAAAACTGCTGCCGTCTGCAAAACGACCGGCACCACCGTACCAAGCACCAGGGTCAAGGTCATCATGACCGCCATGACAAGGGAAGCAGCCTTCTGGGCTTTCTTCCGATTTCGCATCTTTTGTACCTCTTTTCGAGAAAAATCAAGCCGCAGAGAACGAATCCCTGCGGCACACATACTAAATCACCTTATATTCTCCATTGTATCCAATTCGCACGAATGTGCAACTGCCATGCACCGAACACGTAAATTTTCAGTCACCGGGCTTGTATCCTTCCTTTCTGCAGCCCGTTAGCACCCTACCGAGCGGCAGCAGCTGAATTCCCAGCGCGTTGCCTATCCCAAACTGCTTCGTCCAGAACGGAAACAAGGCGAACCCCTTCCCGCGCCATTCGTTCTTGTATCCTCCTCTTCCTCAGTCCACCGGCGTCTATTTTCGTATCGGAGCCCCAATGCGTTAGCCTTCATACTGATGAGATAGGCACTGTGCTGAAACAGTTGCATCAGTTCCTGGCTTGCTCCCTCTTTCGGGTATCGTTCAGCCAGAATCTTCAACTCCTCCTCGGTCCAATAATGCCGAGTGCCTTTTATGCCGAGCAGACGAGCCTTTCTGTTAATGGTCGCGGCGCTTCTGCAGAGCAGTTTCTGGATGTCTTTGCTGGCACCCTCGTTCGGATACCGCTCTCTCAGAATTTCGATGTCTTCGTCAGTAAATCTCTTTCGTTTCACATTGCGAAGCCCAACTTGCTGAGCCTTGAAGTGAATCGCCTGCTTCGTGCGGTTCAAGGTCTTGACGAGCGCATCACTCGCGCCCTCTTTCGGATACCGCTGCTTCATAATCGCTAATTCTTCTGCTGTCCAGGGTTTTGCCATGGTCTTACACCTCTTTCGTTCGTTGACAACAAAAAAGAGCAGACGCACCACTGGGGTGAATCTGCTCTTCTTCGTCAGAATGTGAATTGTACGGAAGTTTTTATTTTGCTGCTATCTATCGTACAATTATCAGTGTACGCCATTCGCACAGCCTGGCAAGAGGAAACTGTGCTCAAAACGAAACGGCGATGGCTGCGCTGCAATGTTTAGTCGTCGTATATCGGTATGCCGATATAGTGCGGGCGTACCCATTTTTTTGAGCGTGGCGAAGAAAACTCTCAGCATTGTGTACGAGCCGTTAGTCTTGTCCATTTTGCGCCCTTGCACATTTTTCCAACGAGTTTCTGCTGAAATCCGCACTTTTTCAAGCGAGTTTTTGGTTGAACCCTATGTTTTTCTGTGGATGAGCCTATTGAGAGAAATTTTCCGCACCACTTTTTTAAAAAATCGCATGTCGTTGACACAACCCAGGCAAGGGCAAACTGTGTTCAGAACGAAAATAGCGAGACCCACGCTTTGTGCGCATCTTGTGTATGGATTGCAACAAGCCGATGCAACCCCAATAATAGCAAACTCCGGGAGCAATACAGCCCCCGGAGTTTATTTGATGTCACCTTTTAAAAAAGATTATTTAGATTGTGCGGCAGACACCTTGAACAAAACCAGCCTGTCGGAACAATGCATCGGAACAATGTCGATTTGGTTTTGATATTGTTCCGCATATCGTTCCGAGCCTATCCCCCACAAACAAAAAAGCCCTGCACACACCAAAGCAGCATGTGCAGGGTCATTCTTTTATCCGAGAGGCCTCTCCAACACTTCAAGGATGTAGGTGAAGAAATAGAACGCGAGGTTTCCGATTTTATCGGAGTCGTGCTCGACATTTGCCATGATACGGCTCAAAGACCCGTTTTTCAGGGACTTCATGGCAGCATAGACGAGCAGATAGATGTTTACATAGGTCATCTGCTCCTTGGGCTTGTAGCCCTCGAACGCTTTCAGCTGGCACTCTCTGGAAATCTTCTGAGCCAGCGAATACCAGCTGCGCAGATAAAACTGTCCTCCCTCTTGGTTCATCTCCTGCTGTACTCGGATTTGATATTTCGGATAGTTGTTGTTGACGACCTCGGCGAACTCCGTATCCTTGAACTTATTCTGGTGGTAGTACAGCCACAGAGTCGAGTTTGCCAAGTCCATGCACGCCGCAGCCAGAAGCTGTGCCTTGTCATCTTCCAGCGGCACAGTATGCGTCACGGACTCCTCTAAAGGCTTGCCGTTGAACAAGTCTACATGCTTATAGGAATCCTTGCCGACCTTTACTGTCGTATCGATGAATTCCTTGAAATCCTCGACCAGTGCCACATACGCCTGATACTGAATGTCCTCGGTAGAATCCTGAGTATCTTCAACGAAATTTTGCTCGTTCATAGTGTTATCCTTTCTCTGCTCGACAGTCGTTCTCAGCGGCAATACCGCTTGCCTGTATACTTCATGGTACGCAATTCGCACGAATGGGCAACAATTTTTGCGAAATAAAAAGGCAGGCTCCGGAAAGAACCTGCCATGCATATTAGAGGTTAAAGATGCCCAGCCAGCGCCGAAACTTGATGCCGAACAATTCCTGTGCCTGCTCGTAGTTCATGATAAGTTGGTTGCCGCCGGAAATCTCTGCTTCGAGGGAGTTCGGCAGCTCGTCTGCAATGTATTTCAGTTCGTACCAGGGTCCATCCTGCGGGTAGGTATAAATGAGTCGGTTCTGCTTCTTGTCCACCCTGAACTTGCTCGGGTCAGCCTGCCATGCCAGTTCTATTTTCTCAATCGCAGCACGGCCGATGCTCTCATCGCCCATGTAGTCGTTGTAATACAGGATACGCACATAGTCCGGCAAATCGACTCCGCAAGCCTCGAAGATATCTGCAATCACACTGGACGAAGCATAGAAGATATCCGGGAAGTATTCTTTGCCATTCGCATTTTCACGCATTTCCGTCGTCATCTCATCGATGCAAACGAGCATTCGACGGACATATTCGCCATAGAACGCGGTAGTCAGCTCCGCCATACTTTCATTCACACGCTTCGAGTTCTTGCGTTCTCCCGTCTTCAGCTTCAACTTACCAGCCATCAGCTGTGAGATGAGAATTTGGTTATGACTCGCTTTGTCATCAAACTTAGGGATGCTGCCTTCGATCATGTTCTGATGGATAAAGGTAGAATCAAAATCAGGCCCTACACCTTTGAACATGACGCCCAGGAAATCGCTGTCCGTCTTCAGGATTCCCTCTTTCATGGCAAATTTCTGCACATGTTTTACGCCAGGTATCTTTTTCAGTACGTTGACCATCGAGTCGTTCATAACCACCGGATACTGGTTTTGCTGCTGCAGCGTCATGAAGTCGGCCACCTGTATATGGCTTCCGAATCCTATTACCTTGTCACGTATGGTATGCTTGAATCCGAGCACTACGCATACCGACATAATCATAATGGCGAGTCCGATAGCAACACCTGCAGTGGCTATATGAATAGCAGGGCGAGAAACTTTACGTTTATCGCCCTGATCGCTATATAATCTCTTTGCTATAAATAGAGGAAAATTCATCTTTACTTTGAATTTTGATCTTTGAACTTTATGATTAGTGAAGCTGTTGTATTCTTCACTCTTCGTTCTTCACTTTCTTACAGTCCTTCGTCTTCCACTCTTCCCGGATAAGCCTCAAGTGCCTTACCCAGAACCACCAGAGCACGCTCCAGATCGTGTTTCTTCAAGACGTAAGCTACACGAACCTGATTGTGGCCGGCTCCAGGAGTCGTATAGAAACCGGAGGCTGGAGCCATCATGATGGTTTCGCCCTCGTAGTTGAATTCCTCCAGACACCAGCGGCAGAACTTTTCTGAATCATCGATAGGCAGTTTGGCTACGGTATAGAAGGCTCCCATAGGAATAGGAGAGTATACGCCCGGAATGCGGTTCAAGCCGTCTATCAGGCACTTACGGCGCTCTACATACTCATCGTATACATCGCGGTAGTACTCTTCAGGAGCGTCCAGAGAAGCTTCGGCTACAATCTGACCGATCAGTGGAGGAGAGAGACGGGCCTGGCAGAACTTCATCACCGCCTTGCGGATTTCTGCATTCTTGGTGATGAGGGCACCCACACGGATACCGCACTCACTGTAACGCTTCGAAACAGAATCGATGAGAACCGTGTTCTGCTCGATGCCTTCCAGGTGCATCGCACTGATATAAGGACTGCCGGTATAGATATACTCACGGTAAACCTCATCAGAGAAGAGATAGAGGTCGTACTTCTTCACCAAGTCACGAATCTGATTCATCTCTCTGCGGGTATAGAGATAGCCCGTAGGGTTGTTAGGGTTGCAGATCAGAATGGCACGGGTGCGCTCATTGATCAACTCCTCAAACTTCTCCACCTTAGGCAGGGAGAAACCTTCTTCTATCGTTGTGGCGATGGTACGGATCTTGGCACCCGCCGAGATGGCAAACGCCATATAGTTAGCGTAAGCAGGTTCTGGTACGATAATCTCGTCGCCAGGGTTGAGGCAGCTCATGAAAGAGAAGAGAACAGCCTCAGAACCTCCCGATGTAATGATGATATCATCGGCAGTTACGTTGATGTTGAATTTCTTATAGTAATCTACAAGCTTCTCGCGATAGCTGAGATAGCCCTGACTTGGAGAATACTCCAAGACCGTGCGGTCTATATGCTTCAGGGCATCTAGACCACATTGAGGAGTTGGAAGGTCAGGCTGACCGATGTTGAGGTGATATACCTTTACTCCACGTTTTTTTGCTGCGGCAGCCAGAGGAGCCAACTTTCTGATAGGTGACTCTGGCATTTCAAGACCGCGTACAGATATTTCTGGCATCTTAAAATATTGTTTCTTTCTATTAATTATCCGTGTCGAAAATTGAATTCTATGACCTTTTGGTCTTTTCAATTTACGCTAATCGGCTGCA